>Ga0105243_10000057_pt1 | contig 132877 bp, 106 predicted proteins | sample KBSM34metaG_FD_81525 | JGI IMG/M metagenome (GOLD analysis project Ga0105243, IMG submission 81525) | Miscanthus rhizosphere microbial communities from Kellogg Biological Station, Michigan, USA - KBS M3-4 metaG | ecosystem: Host-associated > Plants > Roots > Rhizosphere > Soil | place... | reverse complement strand
TAGATATGTATTACAGATTATTGTTCAGATTTGGATTTTGTATTGGTGGTTTTGCCAGAATGCCATTTGTGAATTATTAAAGTCTATGCACCACCCGCATGAATCTTTGACCTGCTATCTTACCTGCCACAAATTTGATAAAATTCTCAAATATGATAAAGGAAAAATCTTACATATTTTGGTGCTTTTCTGACATTTTAATTAGTATTAAATTCATTTTAATTCCTATTTATTATCAAATCAATAAAATAAGCAATTAAGGTTGAACGGTTATTTTAAAAGGCGATTGTAAAATCGCCTTTTCTGTTAAGTATACTTCATGTCTGCCTGATAGAAAACACGATACATCAATACAATTACATAGCCATTTTCAATTTGTCAGGACTATGTACTTCCCACTATTGCTTATAAATTTAACAGTAATAATATATCTTCATGATAACATTTACAATGCAGTATATATAATATGCATAAATGCATTGCTATGATTATAGTTAGGTGTGCCAATACCTGCTTTGGTCTCACAATAAATAACCTCTCCTGCATTAAGCAACTTTACATAGGTCCCGGATAATATAAAAATATTTCCTGCCTGGGGAGCCCCACTGAAAGTCCAAACACCATTACCTGCATGAATATAAAGTCCATAATTTGGAGCGCCGGGAGCATTTTCCAGTTGTACTCCGGCTACAATATGATATATTCCTGTTTTAGCAACTGTATAGCTACTATTAGTAGAGTTCCAGGTACCTGCCCCTGCAGAATTGATATTGACTGTTCCCAGTATAACTCTGTTAGCAACCCCATTTCCAGGCAAAGTTGCACTACTGGCAAATTGCTCAGCATTGAAAACATTATTGGGAGTTTTTAAGGTGTTAATAAAGTCGTTACTGGTAATCTGTGAAACAACCCCAGTTCCATCAGAAAGCAATATATTAGAACTTCCGAGCGTAGTTTGTGTCGGTAACGAGCGAAACCGAGCATTGCCGTTTACATCCAATGTATTGGTTGGAGCATTGGTTCCTATACCAAGCTTTCCCAAGTTGTCTAATGACATTTTAGGACCGGTCACATTTCCGCTGGTGTAGAAATCCATTTGCGAGCCCAAAGTCGTTGGAGAATCTGCTTTTGCTACCACAATAGCTCCTAATGTCCAACTACTATTATTAACATAACCATTGAAATTGAGATATCCTGCAAGTTGCCCAACAGGAATATTAGTATTGCCATTATATCTAGTCAAATCAATACTTGCTGGATTAGTACCTGTAGAATTGGCCATAATTTGAGCGAAATTAGACTCAAATTTTCCATTTCCTCTTACATCAAGCTTTTCAGTTGGTGCTGAAGTGCCCAATCCAACTCTACTATTGGCTGCGTCTACCGAAAAAGTACTTCCGGCTACAGAGAATGCATTAGGCTGATTGGCTGTAAATGCCAGGGTATTGGCTCCCTGTGTTACAATTCTGTTACTGCTAAGTGCACCATTTGCGGTATAAATATTGACAGGAGCTGCGCCTACAGTTCCTCCGTCGGTAGCTCTCCACCCTGCATTACTGTATACAAATTCCAGTGCTTTTCCATTCGGTATGGTAACCCCGTTTAGTGCTGCACCAAACCCACCAGTAGTGTTATTAAAAATTACCAGCCTTTGACCGGCATTGGGAGCAGCCGGAACGGAAATCGAAACTGTTGCGGTAGCACTTCCTGTAAGCTGTGCCTGGCTTGTATTAGCCGGGATATTAGCCGTATTACCTGCAACACTTATAGCTGTTTCACGGTTGGTAATAGCTCCATTCACATCAAGGGTTGTACCTGGAGTTGTTGTATTAATTCCTACATTGCCTGTTTGTGCAAAAAAAGCCACACTTACTACCGACAATGCGATTGAAAATAAATTTTTTGTGTTCATTTTTTATATTTTTTGTTAAAGGGTACTGTATATTACTGCAGCGGGAAACATCAAAATTGAAATAGATTGAATGTAAGCTCAGGGCGAAAATAGGATATACGGACAGGCTTTCTGCTGAGGCACCATCAGTTTTTATCGCTATAGCAGTAATAGGTAAAAGATTCCTATTTTAGAAATTGAGATCGTATTCCAGACTAATGCCTATATAGATTAAGCAGGTAATCTTCCAGAATCTAACAAAGTGAATTTGTATAGGCAAAATTCTGAGATTATAAAGATTAATCTTGTTCTATTATTTTTAGTATTCCTTAAGGCACCATGTTGATGAATACTCGCCGATATCAATATTACAGAGACTTTTTAAACAACTGTATATTCATATTGGCCTTCCCCCAGTTAAAATTTTCCCCTGTTGCAGCATTCATATTAAATCTTATAATGCAGGGATTGGTAGTAATAGTACCCGAAATAAATTCTAAATATCCATTTAAGGAATAGGTCACTGTAACGTCTGTAAAAGTATTATTCGTAATTTTTTCAGAATAGGAGCTGGAAATTGTAGATACTTTTGCTGACGGATCTGTTCTAAAAAAGGTAAACTTTCTGGATCCCTGAGGCATCTCAATCCCATCTTTCAAAAATCTTATTCCATAATACCATAAATTGTTTGCACAGGTAAAATCACTCCCCATTCCCATAGGAACCGAATAATTAACAATAATTAATGCTTCTGTCCTTGCTGGAATAATTATGGATTGATTCATCTGGATATCAATATCATCAATCTTTGAATTGCCCGAGTACGTACCTGTTATATTCTTATCAACAGGAACAGTAGCTGTCAGGGTATAAATGTCATCCAATGCAAATTTCCCGGGAGGCTGCAGAGAACTTACCGTAACCCTTTTGGCTGTTCCATCTCCCTGTAGCAACATTACTCTGTCCGCATTATCCAGGACATTATTTTCAGGAACATTTCGAAATCGCGCATTGCCATTTACATCCAGGGTTTGAGTTGGTGAGGTTGTATTTATTCCAACCTGTGCTAAAGTTAATCCATAAAAAAGGACTGCTATAGGTAACATCTTTTTTTCCATTGCTTTTAATTTTTCTTATTAAAATATTAGTGTTTTATTAGAAATAGTAATAAATTTTTAAGTACTTGGGAATCACACTTAAATTTGCTGGTAAAATTAGAGCAATTATTTTATGAAGCTTTTACTGCATTTTTACTGCAATGCATAATTAATTGATTTACAGTATTATTTTATAAGAATCAAAAGAAGTTCATATATAATACTTGACAAAAAAATATTATATATGAACTTCTTTTATTTTAAATTAACTATAATAAATTGAAGATAGCATTCAATAGTATCAAAGATAATTGGCAAAGTAGAATAATCTGAAATGGCACCCGATGCCTGCTTTTCTAAGTGTTGGATTATTTATGGTAGTCAAAAAAATAAAACGAGAGAAGTCAGCAGATCAACAATCCTTGTATTAGCCATTACCAAACTACTATAAAACAAGATCTCTATCATCCATAATCCCCTTTATAACAAATTTGGGAGGCAATTAATTGTAATAGAGAAAAGTTCTAAATATTCTGGAACTTTTCTGACATTTTATTTCTATAGTCAAGCGGAGTTAATTTTTCTTTTTTTCTGAATTGCCTTGAAAAGTATGATAAATCCGCAAAACCAAGATGTTCTGATATTTTGCAAATGTTCCAGTCAGTATGAACTAACAATCTTTTGGTCTCCATTAATACACGTTCCCGAATAATATCACCAGCGGTCTTTCCAGTTATATGCTTGGTAACTTCATTCAGACGATGCGGGGTTAAACCGAGCTGCTGGGCATAAAACTCAATTTTTTTTTCATTCAGATAATGGCAGTCAACCAATTCCCGGAACTTTCGAAGCCTTAGACTATTTACATTGTCATAAATATAATCGTGGGTATTGATAATAATACGCTGAATCCTGTTGAGTAAAACAAAAAGTAAATGACTGACAATCATTGCTGATTTTTCAGATAATCTTATTTCATATTCCAACATTTCTATGAGGCATTTTATCTCATTCACCCTATCATCTGTTAATTTAACGAATGGCTGTATACTACTGTTATGAAGAAAACTGAGGGAAAGAAGTTTATCCTTATTATTTGAGGTCAGCAACAAAAACTCTTCGGTAAAAGTAATACTGTAACCCTTCACATTTTTTGTCGTTGACATCTGATGAAGCTGGCCAGGTGAAATAAAAAATAAAGTATTGGGCCCAATTTCTGTTTGGTGATAATCAACCCTATTGACAGCACTGCCTGAAGTAAGCCACAGTATCTCATAAAAACTATGCTTATGAGGCCATTGTAGATCAGGAGGGCGATTAAGATCCTCAAATCTTTCAAACATGAATTCGTTATCTATAGATTTCTCAGACTTAAAATCTTCAATATTATAAATTTTAAACATAGTGTGTTGATAAAATAATAAGTTCGAAAACTTACAATTTTTGCAAGACACCTCAAAATATTCAAATCAAAAAAGCAAAATTTTGCATTGAAATTTTTGGAAGGTTAAATACCATCGGTGTTGAGCTTTATGTTTTATAACTATCATATAACTTATTTATCTTTATTAATTTCTTTACAATTTCTACACAACCTGGAAAATCCTTTTCAAAATTTTGGTTCAGTTCTTCTTCAATTATGGAATAATCATATTTATCATGTTTTGTACGCTTTGTATTAAGATTCTTTTCACTAAAAATACTTTTTGCACGGTTCTTTTTAAAACGTCGATTTTGGTTTTTATCAAAAAGATAAATCTCATTCTTTTCCTTATTGAAAAAATTCTTTATAGGTGCTTGTGAAATATAATGGTGGTTCTTGGGTATACTCATAAATAATTTTAATATTTTTCCTTTATCCCCGTCCTTATGAGGTTGTTACGTTTTGTGAGACTTCATTTTGATAGGAATTAATAATTTTTTCGTTTAATAATAGCAAAAACATTCCCCAATGTTGGGTACAAACGCTTAATCGCTCCGACCACTTGGAAGCGGCTCCCATGTCAATATTGATTCTAGCATTTTCTTCAAATACCATTGATTCAGGAAGTATATTATCTTTAATATCAAACAATGCTTGGTAAAATGCTCTTTCCAATTCGCTTTATAAATAAGCTTTTTCATCTATTGGGAACATATTTACCCAAAGAACTAGAGAATCAAGCATAGGCTGTAACGACTCTTGTATTTCCGTACAGATTTTCTCTATGTGCTGCCTCAAATCTTCACTTTCAAACTTATCCAGTTTCAATTCATCTAACTGTCGCAAATCATAAAAATGATCTACTAAAAACACCAGCCTGCTATAGCTTGCAGAAGCTTTCAATATTTCATTAAACTTGGGGTATAGTGGAGCCCGAAGCAATCGAACAACCTCTTGATTTTGATATTCCGGAAAACAAAATTATGCTCGCTTTTTATCTTGCAACCCCTGAAGTGGAGAATGATCGTAGATCACTCAATACCTTTTATGGAATGCGACGTGCTAAAAAAGAAGGCAGATATATGGGAACTGCCCCATTGGGCTACATCAATAAAATAACTGAAGACAATAAAAAATATATTGGTATACACGAAGTTGAAGGACCTTTATTGAAATGGGCTTTTGAACAGATTATTCAAAACAAATACAATACAGAACAAATATGGAAAATGGTGCGTCTCAAAGCTGACGGAAAATACAGATTTCACAAAAATAGTTTTTGGGTGGCTATCAGAAATCCATTGTACTGTGGGAAAATATTTATCCCTGCTCATAAAGATGAAAAAGCTCATTCTGTTTGGGGTCAGCATGAGCCATTGATAACCGAAAGCATGTTTAATGAAGTCCAGCAAATACTTGATGGTAGGAAAAGAAAAATCAAACCCAAGGTAGTTTCAGTTGACAACTTACCATTACGAGGATTCCTGAAATGTCATAAATGTGGTAAAATGCTTACTGGAAGTGCATCAAAAGGAAAAATGGGAACCTATTATAACTATTATCATTGTTCAAGCTCATGTGGTGTCAGATTTAAAGCAGAAATTACAAATGATATCTTTATAAAACAACTTGAATATCTAATTCCGAAAGAAGGTATGATTGATATTTTTATAGAAGCATTCATTGAAGATTTCAACAACCAAACAAAAACTCAGAATCAAGAAAGAACAAATCTCCTAAACCAAATTGAGGAATTAAACAATCGCAAAAGAAAAGCTCTTATAGAAAAAGTCGATGGCAAAATTGAAGAGGATGAATATCTTTTCCTGAAAAATGATACTACTGAGAAAATTGAACAATTAGAAAATAGGCTGAATAATCTATCTTCTATCAATACAGAAATCAAAGATTTATTTAAATCAGGGTTAAAAAAGATTGCTAAACTTGATATACGCTATCAGAAGGGTAATACAAAAGAAAAAAGACAAATAATAAGTTCGATGTTCCCCGAATATTTAGAATTTGATGGCAATCAACATCGAACTCCAAGATTAAACTCAGCTATCCATCTTATCTATCAGAATACTAACGAATTAAAGAGCAAAAAAATAGGACAAATCTAGATTGTTTAGATTTGTCCTATTAAGTGACCCGGCTGGGATTCGAACCCAGGACCCATACATTAAAAGTGTATTGCTCTACCAGCTGAGCTACCGAGTCGGTCATCTACTTTTTGATGTTTCCATTTTTAAGTAAATCCCTTTGTTTAAGGGACTGCAAAGATAGAAAAATACTTTTTAACTCCAACTTTTTTTCACACTTTTATTCGATAAATTTCACGCCACAGAAGAAGTTTGCAGATTTACAGTCATCCATTGACGACTCCTTTATTTCTAAGTAATTGTTAATTAAATTATTGCTCACAAAAACGCCATGCGAAAAACAACACATGACATTTTACTGAATTTATACCTTAATTTTCTCCCATCCTGAAAAGCTACCAAAGAAGAGGGGCTTTGTCGCCGGTTTTATTTTCCGCATAGTATAACGAAGGCAATACTTGAGAAAGGTAGGTGAACTCGGTATAGCAATGTTCCATCAGCCCAAATCCGATTTCATCCGGTAACGGATTCTCAGTTCCGGCTGTCAGGGCGCCAAGGAAAAAATGACTTCTCAAAACACATCCGCGTGCCGTATCTCTCACAACATGCAGCATATAGCCATCCATAGGGTCACCATGTATATCTATCGGTGTGTTTTCTCCAAATCCAATCCGTCCATAAATGACCGCACTGACATCTCCATTAGCATAGGCTTCTTTTAAGAGATCCGGATTAAAAACATCTGCAGGATCATGAAATTTAATGGTGGCAGGCACCGGAGGAATATCTCCCAATGATTCTGTTGCATGAATAGTTGCTCCGATATAATTTTTATGTTTAACCCATTGATCATCCCATCCCCCATGTTCTACATGATCGTGAGGATGCCATAATCTGAGATCTGCAGTGGTTTCGAAATAGGTGAACCACCAGTCCAGCATTTTGCCTGTACATTGATGCATATTATTCCTCATCGCAACATGGAGCATTCCGTTTTCTAATCTTTTGATCCCTGCCTCCAGAGATAGGGGTTTAGGTGATAAAAGAGCATCTATATCCGTACCTGCCCATTCTTTAATTTCCTTTGTTGATGTCATAATCATTATATTTTGAATTATTCTGCACTCTCGTTTTTCTCTAAAAGCCTGCAGAGCATCTATTTTCTCCTGCTTTGGCTCATAGATTCTAACACAAAGGTAAACCGGGTGTATAGAAGTGTACGGGTACTATTTTCTAATCCAATGGTGTAATTTGGAAATGGAAACAGTTTTCCCGGAAAAATGATGACTCAATTGAAATCCAAGAATTCAGAATATTAAAAACCAGAATAATCTATAGGTTATGACTCTGTTTATTTTTAAAATCTTCGGGGCTCTGTCCGGTCTTCTTTTTATAAAACCGGGAAAAATAAGCAGGGTCTTCAAAATGTAAATCGAAAGCAATTTCTTTAATCGTCAATTCACAGGCAATCAACATCCTTTCTGCTTCCACAACAAGTCTTTCGTGTAGCAGCTGTGTCAAAGTTTTATTCATTTTTTCTTTCAGGATCTGGTTGATGCGTTTTTCACTGATTCCCATTTTTGAGGAATAAAAACCGGCTTTCCGTTCTGTTTTATAATGCTCATCCATCAGCATAATAAACTGATAGACCCGTTTCTGATTGACATCCTGATTTAAAAAATATTGTTGATTACTACGGATTAAATTCAGCAGAAAAACTTTCAGCAATGCTTTTAATGCCAGATAAGTACCCATTGAATGGGTGTATTCTTTTTCAATTAATACTTTTAAGTGCTGTAAGGTTTCTGCCACACCATGATCTATCTGAAAACCGGTATATTGACCATGCATATTAAAAAGATTGAAAACATCCAAAGCATATTCTTTGTCATCTTCTTCCAGATATTCTCTTTTAAAAGCCATCATATACCCCTCCTTATCCTTCAGGTTTATTTCGGAAATACGGTAAGGAGGAATCAGGTAGATGTAATATCCCTCTGCCCTCTCAGGATCTTTACACGTTATTATTTCAAAAAAATCGGCTCGTTGAGGATCAGCAGCATAGCCACCCGGACAATTACACAGTTCAAAAAAAACAAATTTCAACGGATCAATGGCATGGATGAATTTCATATTCCGGATTAATTTTTATACACAAATATACGGCAGCAGTCCTGAGATGAGTGTACAAAAAATCTTTAAAGTAACTCCCGGGTACAGAGTTTTCTGAAATAAAATACACCTGGTACGATACCAATATAGCAGTTATCGAAATCAGGAAATAAAAAAAGACATTCCTGAGAATGTCTTTTGGTGACCCGGCTGGGATTCGAACCCAGGACCCATACATTAAAAGTGTATTGCTCTACCAGCTGAGCTACCGAGTCGGTCATCTACTTTTTATGTTTCCATTTTCAAGTAAATCCCTTTGTTTAAGGGACTGCAAAGATAGAAACTTTTTCTTTATCTCCGCTATTTTATTTAAAAAAAATCATTTTTTTCACGGGCTATAATGGATGCACATAAGCCTTTCTTCTCCTTCCCTTTTGAAACTGATTCTAAATCAAGCGATTTGGAATTTAAAAACTCAAAACAGCTTAGTTGGAAAAATTAACAAAATGAGGGATATCTGTTGCAAAACTGTTCATTGGCAAAAGATTATTTCTATTGCTGTTAAAATCAAAAACCGAATTATTATCGAAAGGAACACGGGGATAATACATGAAAGAAATTTGAATCCTGTTGAAAACCAGAAAAGGATTATTGATTAACACGCCAATTCCTATCTTGGTGTTAGCATTTGTTTTCAGCAGTTTATCATTGGGCATCCCCAGCCATCCGATTGCCGCCGTTAGATAGGGACTGAAATGGAAATTCTTCCAGGTTTTATTGATAAAGAGTTGAAGCTGATATCTTAAAACCAATTTTTTGGTTCCAATATAATCCGAATTGTAAACAGGAAATTCATCTGCAGCAGAAAGATTGATTCTGTCTTTATAAGAATAATTATGCTGTGGGTTTCCTAAGGCTAAAGTGGGAGAAAAGAAATGTCTTGCTTTGGCAAATTTCCAATCCATGAGATTTGTAAAATATGTTCCATCTAGTCGGAAAGATTCACGATTGGGATCGTCTTCATTAAAAAATCTCCCAAACTGAGCTTTCACATTGAAATATCCCAGCCTTGCAAAGGTACCATAAGACGCAGAAATTCCTATATAAGGCTTCACGTCATTACTTCTAGACAAAGCTCCTGCCGTGAAATTCACCGAATTACCATACGCGATATCCTCCGGTAAATCATATTGAAAAATATTCTTCTGAACCGAAAAACTTCTGTGAATATATCCTACAGACATCAGAAAACTGTTGTAAGAGCTAAAATATTTATACTGGTCGATTCCGGGACTGTCTTTATACTGATAATTCTGAAACCTCCCTATCACGGCAATATTACCGGAAACCTTCTCGTTTGGATCAGATGAAACAGGAATCTGATACCCGCCCCATAAATCCTGACTGTACACTTTGATCTGAACTTCCGGAAAACTAGTCTCCGTTTCCGTTGGCAGTAAAACATTCCGCATAAAATATTCGAAACTAAAACCACCGGCCCATTTTGTCAAAGGAGAGAAAAAGTCTCTTCTGACATTGAAATTGATTCTTTCATTTCTAAAAAAATCCCGTTCCCCCAGCACCTGAGCATTGATATAAGAACCAAAAAGATTATAAGCTATATAGCTCCCGAAAAGATAATCCTGCTTTTCTTTGGAATCATTTCTATACAGGAAATTCAATTCATGCCCTAACCCAAATACATTTTCTTCCGTCACTCCCAACCCAATTTTACTTCCTGAATAGCTGACTCTGGGTTTCAGACTCCAGGAATCAAGGACTTTCACAACAACATCAATAGAATCCTTACCGGAAGTACTGTCAGAAACACTGATATTAACCCTGTTTATAAAAGGCATCGTTCTCAGCAAACGTTCAGATTCGTAGAGTTTCTGAGCATTATATTCTTCCCCTTCCTCAAAAAGCAAATAATTATTAACGGTGGAATTTTTTGTATTAGAATGAAGATGATTGGTGATCCAATCATACCATTTGGATTTTACTTTACTGTCTTTAGAACCGTATCCAAAAGGGTCAATTGTTTCTATCCGGATATTTCTGATGTATTTTTTATTATAAGCTTCCTGCGACAGTTTTTCAGTCCTGGTTTTAACAGAAGTAGAATCGGCCTCCCTACGGAATATAAAACGATGAATAAATTTGGTGACTTTTCTTTGATCAGAAAATTCTTCTATTTTGTAATAGAGCGAATCTTTTTTTTCCTGCGCATGTAAAAAGAAAAAACCACTTAGAAAGAAAAATACAATTAGAATCGATTTAGTCATTAGTCATCAAGAATTCAATAAAGTTTATAGTATCAATTTATAAGCCAATATAGGCTAAAAATACACTAATACCCAGAAAATTTCCATGTAAAAAGTAATAAAATTACTGCTGTTTTGAATAACCAGTCTTCATTCTGAAATAACCTCAATACCCATAGCTACCTATTTCGGCTATTTTCTCTGCCATTTACAATTTTAAAATTCAGTTCTGATCCGAATATAAATCACTAATTGACATCACTTTACAAAACAAAAAAACGGATAAAGCAGTTGTAAAACGCTTCATCCGTCCAAGTGACCCGGCTGGGATTCGAACCCAGGACCCATACATTAAAAGTGTATTGCTCTACCAGCTGAGCTACCGAGTCGGTCATCTACTTTTTCATGTTACCATTTTCAAGTAAATCCCTTTGTTTAAGGGACTGCAAAGATAGAAAAATACTTTTTAACTCCAACTTTTTTTGAGTGTTTTTAGCGTATTTTTTCTGGCAATATATACAAGCATCTGTCTATAAATAATTTACAGTATTTATTATTTTTATAAAAATAGTGATCACAGCTTCTTCGATAAACATCATACCAAAGCTGCAGGTGCTATTCTCCTGTTTATCGTTGTTTTTTAAGAATCTACCTTGGTATTTTTACAAAGAAGTTCTATTTTTAATCCTCTCGCTGATTGAGCTGATTACGCAGATGATGAGATAAATATCCATTCCTTTCTTAATCTGCAAGAAACTGTGTATTTCTTACCTCTCCCATTAATCTCATAAGTAAGTAAGTTTTAAAAAATCTGCATAATCCGTGGGATCTGCGAGAAAAAAACTATTCTAATCCTCTCGCTGATTAAGCAGATTACGCAGATGATGGTGATAAATCTTGCATAACTTACTTGATCTGCAAGAAAAATGAAATTAAGCTATACTACTCCCCTGCTGGTATTCAAAAAGCTGTACAATAGTATCTACAGCTTCCTGCCCATGATGTTTCCCTATCAGGTAAAGGGCTGCATCTATTCCGGCCGTAATACCTGCCGTTGTGATTAGTTTTTCCTGATCGACAAACCTCACTCCTCTTTTAACATTACTTTCTGTATTATGCTGTTCCAGTGCGTCCAGCAACATACTGTGTGTTGTAATATCATAATGATCAAGGATACCTGTTTCAGAAAGCAGCATACTTCCTGTACAGACCGTGAAAATAACAGTTCCATTATTGCAATGGTCTTTCACCCAATTGAGAACTGTATTTTGAAAATCATCATCCTTCAGATATTGCATTATCTGATCAGGATTTGTTCCGGGAATGACAATCATATCCGGTTTAGGACAGGTCTGGAGGTCATAAGTAGGAATAATAGCCATTGTATTGGCCTCGGCATATACGGCGTCCCTGGTTTTTCCAACGGTATAGCAATGATAGCTGTCCGGCAGTATTACATTCGCCTTGACGAAAACATCCAGTGGGCCGTTCAAATCAAGAACTTCTACCTGATTATACACTAAAAATGCAACGTTCATGGTTTTAATGTGTTGTACATGTTTCATACGATAGTATTAGGATTAATATGGTAAATAAGGACAAGGCTACTCCCTGCTGATTATCATCAGCCGTTCAATAGTATATCCAAAAAAATTAAAAAGTGTTATTCCACTCCCTTAAATGCCTTGCGGTATTGAGCGGGAGAAAGGGAAAGATGTTTTAAAAATACCCTGCGAAGGCTTACTGAACTTCCGAGACCACATTTATCAGCAATCATATCAATGCTCATCTCCGTATATTCCAGCATATTTCTGGCCTGATCCAGTCTCATTTTTTCAAGGAATTTACCGGGACTCATCCCTGATTCTTTTAAAAATACCCTGGAAAAATTACGGATGCTCATATGCATGGTATCTGCTATATATTCAATACTAATAGATTGTCCCAGTTTATCTTTCAGGAGATCACGTACATCTTTCGTCAATGCAGTCATCATATCATAGTCCGGGAGTGCATTTCCAAATTGTAACTGTACGCCGGGTCTCCGAAGATGCAACACAAGATGACGGGCAACTTCCGAGGCTACAGCTTTTCCAAAATCTTCTTCCAGCAGGGCCAGGGCAAGGTCCATTCCCGAAGATACGCCTCCGGAAGTATATATAGGCTTGTCCCGGATGAAAAACGGATTGATATTAACCTCCAGTTCAGGATAAGCCTGTTGTAAGGCATTGGCATATTTCCAGTGTGTGGTTACCTGCTTTCCTTTTAACAGTCCTGCTTTGGCCAGTATAAATGCCCCGATACAAACGGATCCCAACCGCCTCACTTTTGTGCTTATGTTCTGAAGAAAATGATAGAGGTCGGGATTAATGTCATCCACTATGGCAAGGCTTGTCCCAGCTACCAAAAAAGTATCCACATGAAAGTCAATATCATATATTGTATGACTACAGGTCAAAGGCATTCCGGAGCTGGAATATATTACCTTTTCTGAAGTTCCGGATACCATAAAAACACGGTATCCTGATTCATCATCACCCAGAAAACGGTTAGCCGATGTAAACACATCACAGGGACCTGCAATATCCAGTAACTGAACCTCCGGCAGTACCAAAAGTACTATATTCTTCTTTCCTGAATCTTTTCTGACATTCTTCATATCTCGTTCTGTATGATGCAAATGTACACAGAAAGCTTTCCGTCCGCAATGACAAAAAACATACAGTTTCGGCCAGTATTTATACTTTTATGATCTTTACAGACAATAAAAAAGACTGCCCTAAAGACAGTCTTTCACTAACTACATCAACACATTCTCCTATCAAAAAGTTCTGAAACTCTTTGATAGGCATTTTTTATTTCTTCAAAAATTTCAGGTAGAGAAAGAGAGGTTTCTTACCTATTTTCATAATAATCATATGAAGGGGTGACTTAAATTTATGCAGGGGATAACCTGCGTGATTTTAAATAAAGTGCCGTACGGTTCAGATACGGAAAAAGGATAATCAATAAAAGCGACGCTGAAAGGAGCCAGCACATCATTTCATAATAATCCATGGCAAAACGTACATGGTCCTGGGCATTAATCTTTCCGATCATCAGCTTATGGGCGGCTTTGGCAGCATGATCTTCAAGCATTCCTTTCGCACTAAGTTTAGCGGTCTGCTTATGAAGAAAATCCTTTACAGCAGGATCTACCGCGGTCAGATGATCCTGAAAGGCATTATAGTGGCGGCTTTTTTCAAAAAGTTCAAAATAATTAATCAAAGCTATGCTGATACAGAAGCCCAGATACCGTATCGCCAGGGCCATAGCTGCAGCAGAAGGCCCTATAGCAATGGGAACTGATGATATGATAAAAATAATCGTGGGCACCATGATCAGCCCTACTCCCAACCCCTGAAGAAACAACGGAATAAAATAATTGAATTCATCTGCCTGCACATCAAAAGAATAATACATCATCCCATAAAAAACAAGAAGCATTAAAAATCCGGGAATCCAGATATTCCGTATCCTCTTCTTCTGTAATACCATACAGCAGGCAATGATCACCCCGGCAATAAGCCCGGCAAGATTAAAAACATTGATATAGGAGAGATAAAAAGGATCAAAGTGTAGCTCTGTAATAAAATAATTGTTGGTAATTCCTGAAGCAAAGCGACAGATATACATTACAAAAAGAATCAGTAATCCCATTTTAAAGTTTTGATATCTGAAAACATGCAGATCAATATAAGGTCTTTTAATAGCGCGCTGGCGAATGACTGACACAACGATTAAAATACCAATTCCAATCACACTTCCCAGAATTCTGGGATCCTCAAGCCAGTAATACTCCTGCCCAAAAATCATGATATAGCCGATCAGCACCAGCATGGTACTGTAAACAGCAAAACTTTGCCAGTCCAGTTTATAAAGATGAAACCTGGCACCCGTTCTGTAGTTTGTCATTGCAAGAGTCAGAAAGAAAAGACCCGGCACATATGAAAAAATGGCTGTTTTATAAATAATATTAAAATTATATGAGTCTATAAGATCTGCCGTAATCAGGTTGTTAAAAGGTAAAGCACAGATCAGAATACCAAAGAATACGGAAAAGCTGATCTCCCTTCCTCTTTCGCTGCTTAACCGTGTAAAAATTAAGGTGAGGGAAAGATTCACATTTCCTGCAAACAGTATTCCCTGGATAAAACGTACCGGAAACAGGATATACACTTCATTCGTACCATAGCAGACCAGACAGGCCATAATCTGTAAAGTCGTAAATAAAAGAAAGTATTCTTTGGCCGCAAGAAAGCTGAAAAAACGCCTCTCCAGGCAGTAAAACCCTACATATCCGGCATAAAACAAAGCTACTGAAAACTGAATATCAGCAGGTTCACACCCATAATACCCTGCTGCTGCATTCACATTAGACAGGGGCAGAAAAAATATAATGATACCCGGGAGGGTCATGGCAAAGAGAATGATCTTGACAAGCCATTCCGGCACCCATCTTTTAAAGTAAGGAATTTTTCTAGCCATTGGAATGCTTTTTACCCGCATATACATTGACGTTCATTCCTAATTTCAGAATATCAATATCTTTTCTTTTACCCTCAATTCTGATACGAACCGGAATACGCTGTACAATTTTCACATAATTCCCGGTTGAGTTATCAGGCGGCAATAATGAAAAGCTTGATCCTGTAGCAGGCGAAAGTGAAATAATCGTCCCCTGAAATTCCTGATCAGGATAAGAATCAGCGACAATTTTCACGTGATCACCGATATGCATATCCTTGATCTGTGTTTCTTTATAATTAGCCACTACCCATTTATCCGTTTCATTATTTACAATAAAAGCCAGGGTCTCTCCCGCATCAATCATCTGTCCTACCTCAACGGTTCGTCTTCCCATTCTTCCGTCATAAGCCGCGGTGACTACCGTATAGCTTACATCCAGTTTATGACGGTCCAGTAATGCCTGCAGTCTTGCAATTTCGGCCTGTACAACCGTTTTTTCAGCCTGAATATCATTGATTTTCGACACAGAAGCAGCATATGCATCCTGGGAAGATTTATAATTGCTTTCATTCACCTCCAGGGTAGCTTTCACATCTTCAAGGCGTTGTTTAGTTGCAGATTCCTCGTTGTAGAGTTTCTCATATCTGTTATAATCAAGCTTCTGTTTCCAGACTTTTGCTTCATTGGCACTCACCTGAGCCTGTGCTGAAGCAGCTTCCTTTTCTGTAGTAGTGGTATTGCTCGTCAGAACTTTCAGCTGTGCACGGGCTTTCTGAAGAGCCGCCTGAGTCTGTTCCTGCTGAAGAATATATTCACGGCTGTCTATCACCAGAAGGGTATCTCCTTTTTTCACTTCCTGATTTTCTTCAAACTTGACCGCCACGATGAATCCTCCGGCTCTTGAAATAATAGGATTTACATATTCCTGAACCTGAGCATCATTGGTCTGCTCATATTGATAGTAATTGATAAGGCTAAAACCGCCCCAGACAGCAAGTCCGGCGACGATAAAAACTGAAATCCATCCTGTAATTTTTGTAATCAGTCTGTCGGTTGGGGTATATTTTTTTTTCATTGTATTATAAGGTACCTGTAATATTTTGCAGTAAATAATAATTGTTTTGAGCCATGATTCTGGCTGCTTCCAGCTCAAATTTGGTCTGAAGAAGCTGTATGTCTGCATCCAGCAGATCTGTAACCAGAGAGGCCTGATTGAAATAGGTGTTTTTGATAATGCGGGCATTTTCTTTCGCCTGAACCACATTTGTTTCAGCCACCTTAATCTGCTCAAGAGCTTCCTCATATCGTAAGTAGGCTTCTTTTACCTGCTGTCTGATTTTATCTTCCGTATTCTTATGAGCTTCTTCTTCTTTTTCAAACTCCAGGGCAGCTGCTTTTACTTTATGGGTATTATGATACAGTGAAGAGATGGAAAATGAAGCTTTTACCCCTACCACTCCCAGCGAATACCAGTCGGGATTATATGGATAAAGGAAAATCTGTGGGTTGGCATAATAAAATTCACCATACAGGCCAACTTTAGGGCTTACATTGGCTTTAACCTGCTTAAGTTTAATTTTACTTAATTCCGTTTGCTGTTCGGAAACATGATAGTCAAAAGAATGATCCATAGCCTGTTTTACATACTCTCCATAGGTGCTGCTTTCATTCCATTCATTAAACGGAGCGTCAGGTATCACCACCTGTTCATCAGGAATTCCTAAAATAATATTCAGTTTCTGTGTGGCTATGAGAATATCATTTTCAATGGTGACCAAAGCCATTTTCCGTTTGGAAAGTTCAAGCTCTATCCGGAGAACATCACTTTTAAGAACCACTCCGTTTTTATATAAAGCCTGAATTTCTTTCAGCTGAACTTTCTGATCGGCAATATCCTGTTGGATAAGATTTCTGAAAATGAATGTTTTCTGAAGGTCAAGATAAAGGGCAGCTGTTTTGTAATGAATATCGGAAACCGCCTGCTCTTTTTGAATATCTTTAATTTTTTGAAGGGTTTGATTCTCTTTGATCTTAAGATTAAGCTTATTTCCCTGATAAATATTCAGGTAAAAATCAGCTCCCGCTCTGTAAAGGGTGTGGATTACTTCATGTTGGGTAGGTTTGGAAAAAATTCCGTTTTCATAAATGGGAATATTGGAAGCTTTCTCGGCAGAACCTTTAACTTCAATTTCCGGAAGCCGTTCTCTTTTGGCATCTTTTACTTCAGCTTCGGCAATGTCTGCATCTATGGTATTGATTCTGATATGACGGCTGTGCTCTTCAGCTTTCTGCCATGCGTCTTTTAAGGAAAGCCGAATGGTGTCATTTCGGGGACTGCCTGCCTGAGCCGATAGCATATGGGAAGTTCCCAGTATCAGCAGTCCGGTAAGATAAATTTTCATCTGAATTTTTGAATTATTGCACTGCAAATTTATCAGCAATCAGGAAAATATTTTTATCTAAAATAGTCAAGTTTTACATGATTCCGGCCAAATGATTATATTTGCATTTTCATACTATTTTCAATTTCTGATGGGATTAATTGCAGCGCTTCCGGATATCGATCGACATGACAAAAGTGTCTTTATTATGCACGAAAAATCAGAAAAACTGATTCCGTTTCACAAGCATACCAAAGGGCAGCTAAGCTATGTGGAAGGCGGTATTGCCTACATTACGATAGATAACCGTACGTATGTAGTGCCCGCCAGGCATTTCTTCTGGATTCCTCAGGGAATGGAACATATCCTGGAAATCGGACATAGTGCTACAGTCCTGCGTTCCCTTTATTTTTACGCTCATGATGATATCGCGGACCCTTTTTACAGCAGACTGGGAATTTATCCCGCATCAGAACTTTTGATTCAAATGATCAAATACACGGAAATATGGGATGAAAAACACGTTTCGGCAAAAGATGAGAATTTTGAATTTTTGGTAGCATTAAAAAAAATCCTGCCAAAAACCCATCAACAGCCATTACCCATTATTCTTCCTGCCACTCATAATAAGCAAATGATGAAAATTGTTTCTTACCTTGAATGGAATATCGGAGAAAAACATACCCTGACCAATGTGAGTACAAGATTTGGATTGAGTGAGCGTTCCATGTCCCGTCTCTTTAAATCGGATATGGATATTTCCTTTCTTCAGTATCTGAAAACATTAAGAATCATCAAAGCGATTGAACTGCTTTTAAATACTGATAAGCCGATCAACGAAATTGCCGATGATGTTGGCTATAGCTCTATTAGTGCCTTCAGTGATACTTTCCATGAGTTTACCCAATCCCGACCTTCTGATCTCAGAAAAAGCAGCAAAGCCTTCCGTAATCCTGCAGTTTAAAGAAGCTGTCCATCCTTTTCATACATCAAGAATCAAATACTAAACACATGCATCGGAAAGATGGCGAAAATTCAAAAAATTTTGACGGGGTGGTCAATTATTCTCAATTCCTATGATCTTTATCAAACTTCAAAAAAATAAAAGAGTTTTTTATCTTCTATTAAAAATAAGTTTATATCTTTGTCCTATAAAATTCAGAAGAAATGTTTTCCAAAACCTGCGAATACGCATTAAGAGCTTTGATCTATATCGCCCAGCAGTCTAAAAACGGCAGCCGGGTTGGAATCAAAGACATAGCTAAAAGCATTAGTTCGCCTGAACATTTTATAGCCAAAATTCTACAGGATTTAAGTAGAAAAGGATTTGTTCAGTCGGCGAAAGGCCCAAACGGAGGTTTTTATATGGATCAGCAGAATTTGAATAATACCATTGCGGATATTGTGAGAGAAATTGATGGTGACAAGCTGTTTTCAGGCTGTGGATTAGGTCTTGAACAGTGTTCTGAAACACATCCCTGCCCTCTTCATGATCAGTTTAAGAGTATCAGAACCAATCTTCGTATCATGCTGGAGAGTTCTAAAATACAGGCATTTGTCGATAATTTAGATTTAAAACTGACCTATCTTAAGACCTAAAAAAAATTTAATTAAATAAAAGATAAAAAGGTCTTAATATATTAAATAATAAAAAATGAAATTATATCTTAAAAATCCTGTTGTACTGATACTGTTTTGTGTAATGGCGGGAATGTTTATGACCATTAGTTTTTTGGAAACCCCGATGAAATTTCAGGTAGAAGGAATAACACTTTCAACAGCATTGGGATTGGGGAAACTGATGTTTGGCCTCTCCACAAAAATACAAGGTCTATTCCTTGCTTTAATTCTGATAATCATGTATATCAGCCGTAAAAACTATACAAAAACTGACTGTATGGTTCTCACGGTTTTAATGTTCATACTCCTTTTAGAACAATTTTGGATGCTTCCCGTACTCGATGCGCGGGTAGATCGTATTTCTTCGGGACTATCATTACCGACTACTCCACTTCATGACTATTTCATCTATGCGGAAAGTGCCAAAGCACTAACGTTAGTATTGGCTATTATTTTACAATTTAAAACTCAACCCAATGAATACTGAAAATATTGAAAAAATGTCCGGTCACTGGCTGCTGGCCAGGATTGGTAAAAAAGTTCTTCGCCCGGGAGGCCTGATGCTTACGGAAAAAATGCTGACCATGTTACATATTACTCCTGATGATGATGTCGTGGAGTTGGCTCCGGGACTTGGTTATACAGCACGTCTCACCTTAAAAAACAATCCTAAATCTTATACAGGAATTGATGCTGAACAACGAGTAACAGATCATTTGAATAAGGAATTCAGGCAAACTTCTGCAAAATTTCAATCTGGGAATGCCGCCCACACTTCATTACCGGAGCAGTCCGCTGACAAAGTCTATGGAGAAGCACTATTGAGTATGCATGCTGACCACAGAAAATCTGAAATTATAAAGGAGGCTTCCCGAATTTTAAAGCCTAAAGGATATTACGCAATCCATGAACTGGCACTGGCACCAGATACTTTAGATGATGATGTAAAACTGCATATTCAGAAAGACCTGGCTTCGGCCATTAAAGTAAATGCCCGTCCATTAACTGTTTCAGAATGGACCCATCTCCTGGAAAAGGAAGGTTTTACCATTAAAAAAATAGAAACGGCTCCTATGCATCTTTTAGAACCCCAAAGAATCATCAGTGATGAAGGGTTCCGGGGATTTCTGAAAATTGTAGGTAATCTCATGATCCAACCTGATATACGATCCAGAGTACTACGAATGAGAAAAACATTTAAAAAATATGAAGACTGCTTTTGTGCTGTATCCATTCTCGCTCAGAAAATTTAAATCAACATTATGAAAACACAATTCTTACATACCGCCATTATATTCAGCTTATCTTTATTTTGTTTTTCCTGTTCCAGCAAGGATACCACTCCGATTCCACAACCCGTTCCTTATACTGAACAACCTGCTCCACAGCCAGCTGAAACTTCAGCTCCTCCTGTTTCTAGTAATACTTCCGTCGATCCGGGCCTGAAACTGATAGAAGGAGCAGATTGCCTTGCCTGCCATAAAATAGATGCCAAATTAATAGGACCTTCCTATCAGGATGTAGCGGCAAAGTATACAGACGCAGATATGGATCAATTGGCACAAAAAATCATTGAGGGCGGAAAAGGAAATTGGGGTGATATCCCGATGACTCCTCATGAAGGCCTCAATAAAGATGATGCTAAACAAATGGTGAAATATATCCTTTCCCTAAAAAGACAGTAAAAAAATTTAAAATAATAAAAGACAAAAAAGTATTATATTATGAATACAAAAACAGACTTAATAGGAAACATGGTGGCTGAAGACTTCAGAACGGCTGCTGTTTTTAAAAGACATGGAATAGATTTCTGCTGTAAAGGCGGAAGAACAATAGAGGAAGCCTGTACTCCTAAAAAACTTGATCCGGAAAAGGTTTATGCCGAACTGGAATCTTTACCGGCAAATGAAGGCGGCTCCATTGATTTCGGCAGCTGGCCTCTCGATCTTCTGGCAGATTATATTGAAAAGACACATCACCGTTATGTAGAGGAAAAAACACCGGTTTTACAGGCTTTTCTGGATAAATTATGCAAAGTTCACGGGGGCAGACATCCGGAATTATTTGAAATCAATACGCTATTCAATGAATCTGCCCATGACCTGGCAGCTCATATGAAAAAAGAGGAGCTTATCCTGTTTCCTTGTGTAAGAAATATGATGAAAGCCAAAATATCGGGAGGGTCCCTTCAGCATCCGGCTTTTGGAACAGTGGAAAATCCGGTCAGCATGATGCAGCATGAGCACAGTGTAGAAGGAGACCGTTTCAGAAGAATTGCGGAGATAACCCATGAATATCTTCCCCCGGCTGATGCCTGCAATACTTACAAAGTAGCTTTTGCCATGCTTCAGGATTTTGAAAATGACCTGCATAAGCACATCCACCTGGAAAATAATATCCTCTTCCCGAAAGCCATCCAACTGGAAAAAGAATGTACTGTTGAATCTTAAAAAAACACACGGAATGACACCTAAAAAACTTTGGCGATGGCTTGCTGTAGTGATGATTGCTTCATTTGCCGTTCTTATATTTTATGGAACAGAAATTTACAGAAAGGTTCCTCCGATTCCTGATAAAGTAGTCAGTACGGACGGAACGGTGATCGCTACAGGACAGGATATTAAAGACGGACAAAATGTATGGCAGTCTATTGGCGGACAAACGGTAGGAAGCATCTGGGGGCATGGTGCTTATATTGCTCCGGACTGGACTGCTGATTATCTTCACAGAGAATCTCTTCTGCTTCTTGATGAACTGGCCAAAAAAGACGGGAAAACCTATAAAGAACTTCCCGATGATGAGCAGGCTAAATATCAGGTATTGCTGAAAAAAGAACTTCGTACCAATACTTTCAATGAAAGCAATAACGAAATTATTTTCTCTCCCGAAAGAGCTGAGGTTCAAAAACAGCTCTCCCGGTATTATTCCAAACTGTTTATGAATGATCCTTCCATGGCTACGCTGCGCAGCCAGTACGCTATTCCGGAGAATACCGTCAAAGATGCGGGAAGAATGGCTCAAATGAACGCATTCTTTGCATGGACTTCATGGGTCTGTATCACAGAACGCCCGGGAGATGATGTCACCTATACCAATAACTGGCCACACGATGAATCGGTAGGAAATGTTCCTCCTCCTTCACTGCATCTATGGTCCGGATTCAGTATACTGCTGTTATTGGCCTGTGTGGGGCTTCTGGTATTATATCATGCCAGAAATAAGGAAGAAGAAATCAGTGAGGTGCTTCCTCTTGAAGATCCGCTCCGCAATATGAAACCTACCCCTTCTATGAAGGCTACTTTAAAATACATCTGGGTAGTCGCTTTACTGATTCTGGTTCAGATGCTCGCAGGAGTTATTACGGCTCATTATGGTGTGGAAGGAAGCGGTTTTTACGGTATCCCATTGGACCAGTTTTTACCACAGTCGGTTTCCAGAAGCTGGCACGTACAGCTGGCCATATTCTGGATTGCCACTTCCTGGCTGGCAACGGGACTTTATATTGCTCCGGCTGTTTCCGGATTTGAACCCAAATACCAGAAATTGGGTGTTAATATATTATTCGGAGCTTTATTGATTGTTGTACTGGGCTCTTTAACCGGACAATGGCTGGGGGTAATGCAAAAACTGGGTCTGGTAGATAATTTCCTTTGGGGACACCAGGGATATGAATATGTAGAACTTGGAAGGGTCTGGCAGATTTTACTGCTTGTTGGGCTTATTCTTTGGCTTGTCTTAATGGTAAGAGCATTGCTTCCCGCTTTAAAAAGAAAAGACGGAGACCGGCATTTACTGACTTTATTCACGCTTTCATCCGTAGCTATTGCCCTGTTTTATGGAGCAGGTTTAATGTATGGAAGACAGACGCATCTGGCTATTGCTGAATACTGGAGATGGTGGGTGGTCCACCTTTGGGTAGAAGGTTTCTTTGAAGTTTTTGCAACGGTAGTAGCTGCATTTTTATTTACAAGATTAGGATTATTGAGACTGAAATCGGCAACCCATGCTGTATTATTTTCAACGATTATATTCCTCGCAGGAGGTATTTTGGGAACTTTCCACCATCTCTACTTCAGCGCTACGCCTACCGCTGTGCTGGCATTGGGAGCTACTTTCAGTGCGCTGGAAATTGTTCCGCTTGTTTTGATCGGTTATGAAGCTTATCAAAACTATCAGCTCAGCAAATCCACCCCATGGATCCAGGCTTACAAATGGCCGATCTACTGTTTCATTGCCATGTGTTTCTGGAACTTTCTCGGGGCAGGTATTTTCGGATTTGCCATCAATCCACCGATAGCCCTGTATTATATCCAGGGGCTGAATACTACTGCTGTTCATGGCCACGCTGCCCTGTTTGGGGTATATGGAATTCTAGGAATCGGATTAATGCTGTTTGTATTACGGGGGCTGTATCCCGACAAACAGTGGAATAATAAACTTATTGGCTGGGCATTTTGGCTGACCAATATAGGATTACTGGTGATGGTCACCATCAGTCTTCTGCCTATAGGAATTATGCAGTCTGTAGCATCTATTAAGGAAGGATATTGGTATGCCCGTTCTGCAGAATTCATGCAGACCGACATCATGCATTTTTTAAGATGGATGCGTGTTCCCGGAGATATTTTACTGGCCACCGGAGAGCTCTTGCTTGTCATTTTTATTTTGGGGCTAAAATTCGGATGGTCACTGAAAGAAAAACGGTAACCCATTTCTTTAAACCCCATAGGTTGTAAGATGAGGGTTTATTTATTATCCTAAAAAAAGAATTATGAAACGTAATGAAAATATCGTCCTTTTATCCAGGGATCATCACTTCGGATTACTTTGCAGCTGGAAAATAAGACAGGGACTGAAAAAAGAAGTTGAACTTTCCAGGATCAAAAATTATATTCTTTATTTCTGGAAAAATCATCTTGAAGAGCATTTCCATGAAGAGGAGCATCTTCTTTTTCCTCCTCTTACGGATGAATATTCCTCCCGGATACAATATGAACATCATCAGATAAAAACGTTGATCCTTCAAATTGAAAATTCAGAAAATGCAGCTCATTTTTCAAATTTTGCTGATCTTCTGGAACAACATATCCGTTTTGAGGAACGCAGTTGGTTTCCCCATCTGGAAGAAAAACTGGATCCTGAAGTTTTAAACATCATCGGAAAGGAGTTAGATCAGATTCATTCTGAAGAGAAAGATCTTTATCCCGATGAATTCTGGAAATAAGAATGAATAAAAAAAGTCTCCGAATACCTGTATTCGGAGACTTTTCTATTTTTGTAAGCAGCAGATTATTGAGTTGCTTTCATTATTGCTGTGGTAATCTGATTTTCTTTCTTCTTGGCGTATGTAGAATCAAAAGGTTCCATAATATCGAATAAATACTGATAAAAAGGGGTAATCCTTTGTACATTTTCCGATTCTTTCACAGCCTTCTCTTTCCCCATCTTCTGAAGTCGGCTGGCAAAAATATTGAACTTCTTATCGATCGGTTCAACAGATTGCAAGAGGTAAGCATAGGCTTTTTCTTTCTGACCAAGTGTTTTATAAGCCTCTGTAACAGCAGAAACCACAAGAGCATATTCCATAGGTTTTGTTCTCATCTGTTTCCGTGCCGCCCTCTGGAATGAAGGGGAAAGATTCAGGTAATAATCATATTCTTTGAAAATTTCATTCTTAAGATTTTCCGCAAGCTGTAATCCTTTCTGTTCCTGACCTGCAATAATGTATCCTGATACAATTGAACTTAGGGAACGGGGATCATTGTATTTTTCAGCAGGAATTTCTTTGGCTGCAAGCTCTAAAAGCTCAACGGCTTTAGCCTTCTGATTGTTCAGTACCAATGCAGAAACCGCCCTGCTTACAGACATCCTGTAGCCGATGATATTGGATGTGGCTGTTTCATCATAATAGATACTCAGATCTTTAAAATTTCCCCATCTGAAGTTTTTCACTACCTGATAAAGAGAATTGGGATCTACCCTTCCTTTATCTCCATCAGGATGCTGAGGGGTATGGATGGGTATTAGTCTGTAACTGAATCCGTCAAACTGAAGATATTCATCAAGGTAGAAAATATTCTCACTGTCATAGATTCCTCCTGAAGAGAAGTTAATCGGACGTTTCCAGTCGAAGTTTGCCAATAGATCCATCATCATCAGGTTATTTTTATACAGTGTATTTCCTTTATAGGTAATCATAATCTGATTGACAGCATTGGGAAGGTCTTCCGGGTTAATGATTCCTGCTTTCACAGCATTTTCTTTATTGACGGGAAGGATAAATTTGTTGACAGGAAGGATATTGAATTTCTCATATTTCTCCTCTCCAAAATACATTTTTAAAAGCTGGTCTTTTTCAGGAGATTTGAACTTAATAAAATCAATAGCCTGCTTCAGTGTTAAAGAATCCTGCGTAAGATACTTTCTGAATGACTGGAATTCTGTTTCCGGAGCTCCCTGTTCTTTCAACATAGAGAAAACACCTTCCCAATCTTCTTTCTTCATCATATAGACCTGCTCATTGACTCCATCTCTATAATCTTCGTGTGTTAATTGGCTTGGAATTCCCTTTGCATTGTAAGTTTTTCTTTTTACCTGATCTATACTCCAGGGAGTAGCCAGTAGTGTAAAATTTACTGTTTTTACATCATCCCTGAATCTCTCCGTTTCCTGAATCGCCCAAACCGGAAAAGTATCATTATCACCATAAATAAAAATAATATCCTCTTTTGGTAACGATCTTAGGAATGAATAAGCATAATCATATGCCGCAGATTTCCGGCTTCGGTCATGGGATGTATAGTTCTGGAAACCCATCATAAAAGGTATCCCCAATAGAACAACTCCTAATGCTATATTGGCTCCGTTAGATTTTATTTTGGATTGTAAGAACCACAGAATAGCTCCGGCTCCCAATCCTATCCAGATGGCAAAAGCATAGAATGAACCTACCATGGCATAATCTCTTTCTCTTACTTCAAAAGGCTTTACTCCTGTATAGAAAACAATTCCAACACTGGTTAAAATAAATAAGGATAATAAGGCATAGAATCTTCCAAAATCACGGTTCAACTGGAAAAAGAATCCGATCAATCCTAAAATCAATGGAAGGAAGAAGAATGCTACGGTACTTTCATTTTTAAAATTAGCAGGCATTGAATCCTGATTTCCAAGTAGTGCATTATCGATAAAAGAAAAGCCTGAGATCCAGTTTCCCTGGGTATTTTCCATATGTCCCTGAAGATCATTCTGCCTTCCTACGAAGTTCCACATCAGGTACCTTACAAAGTAATATCCATTCTGGAAAGAGATGAAATAATCCATATTCTGGGCGAAAGAAGGTCTCTGAACCTTGATCAGGTCATATGGTTTTACTTTCAGATAATCTGCCGCAGTAATTGATTTGTCTTCATATTTCGTTCTCATCTCATCGAAGATCTGCTTAGCCTGTGGGTTGTCTGCAACATCCTCATTGTCGTAGTTAAAGGTGAAATCAGGAGCTCCGTACATAGCAATATAATTGGCCGCTACCTCTTTATCTTCACTGAACATTCTGGGCATAAAGCTTATATGGGATTTACTGAACACATAATTGAATCTTTCCCCAGTTTTTCTATAGGTTCCGGTTTTTTCGTCTTTTTCGTAAATATCTCCTGTTTTCTCTGTTTTATAACTTCCGTCTTCATTTTTCTCTATCCCTTTTGCATCAAGGAATGCGGTATAATTTTGTCCATAAGTCGTTGGCCAGTCACCATACTGTACCCTGTTATAATAATCTCTCATGCCAATAGCTGTATCAGGGTCATTAAGGTTCATCGGTGGATTGGCATTTGCCCTGATCGGGATGACCATCCAGCATGAAAACCCAATAATCATGTATACTAAGGATAAAACGATGGTTTGATATATTTTCTTTTTAGTCTTCCTCGCATATTGTATCAGCATATACGAAACCGCTACCATCAGTATAAATGCGACAATAGTTCCGGAGTGGAAAGGTAACCCCAGGCCATTCACGAAGAAAATTTCGAGTCTTCCGAACATCGTCATGATCAAAGGGAAAATAATCTTAAATACCAACGCCAGGATCACCAGTGTTATAAAATTAGCCAGAATAAAACTTTTCCAGGTAAACGTATAATTTCTTGCATAATATACAAGGCATACGGCAGGAACCGCCAGCATACACATCATATGTACCCCAACAGAAAGTCCTAAAATAAAGAAGATAAGAATAATCCATCGCTCACTGTCCGCTGCTTGATACTCATTCTCCCATTTCGTGATCAGCCACACCAAAAGCGCTATAAACAGTGAAGCCATCGAATACACTTCTCCTTCCACTGCCGAAAACCAAAAGGTATCTGAGAAAGTAAAACATAAAGCCCCAACCACTCCGGCAAACAGAATAGAAAATTGCTGTTTTCTGGTTATTTCTTCAACATCTTTATGTAAAAGTCTCCTTAAAAAATGGGTGATTGTCCAGAATAAAAATAAAATAGTAAATGCACTGAACAATGCAGACATCGCATTGATCACAATAGCATAATTCTGTTCGTTCCCCAGTGCAAAAATACTGGCTACCGCTCCCATAATCTGAAATAAAGCCGCTCCCGGGGCATGGGTGACTTCAAGTTTTACGGCTGATGAAATATACTCTCCACAGTCCCAGAAACTCAAATAATGTTCTATCGTTGAGAGATAGGTAATTAAGGCAATACCGAAAAGGAACCATCCGAGCACGGTGTTCCATTTTTTAAAAGACCAATTTTTCATATAATATTCTCCAATAATCAGTAAGACAACCGGGAAAAGGAAAGTATTACACAGTATTGTGAAAATATTACATTTTTCAGAGCCTATTTATACAAAAAGCCTTCAGGTCAGAAGGCTAAAGGTTTATATTTTTATAAGAAAATTCTTGCTTTAATATGTATTATTCAATCCTCCATCCAAAGGAATACTGGTTCCGGTGAGATAGGCTGAATATTCTGATGCCAGAAAAGCCACCAGGTGACCATATTCTTCCGGTTTTCCTAATCTTTTCATTGGAATCTTATTCTCTCTGGCTTTTTTTATTTCTTCAGTAGAAGCTCCTGTTTGCTGTGCTTCATGATTAATAAGATTCTGGATTCTTTCCGTATCAAAATATCCGGTGAGAACATTGTTTACAGTAACATTATGCTGGGCTATTTCATTCGATAATGTCTTGGCCCAGGCGATTACTGCTGAACGGATGGAGTTGGAAAGCGCAAGGTTATTAATGGGCTCTTTCACTGATAATGAAGAAACATTGATGATACGGCCTTTTTTCTGCTGAATCATATGAGGTAAAGCCAATAAAGTGGTTTCACAGACTGTTTTAAAGAGCAGATCAAATGCTTTTTGATAATCTTCTGCATTTTTGTCCAGGGCCAACCCCGGTTCAGGACCATTGGTATTATTGACCAGAATATCTATGGAATGATTGCTGAAATAGCCTGTTATCGTTTTCTTATAGCTCTCAAAGTCAGAAAAATCGGCAACCAGATATTCGTGTTTCTGATCTGCATTCACGATTGGTAATAAAGAAACAAAGTCTTTAAGTTTATCCTCATTACGGGACATTACCGTGACATTGGCTCCGCATTTTGCCAGCTCTATGGCAATTCCGGCTCCTATTCCCTGCGTTGCTGCTCCTACCAGAGCATTTTTTGAAAAAAGTTGAATATTCATAAGCTCTTTGCTGAATTATATTGATTCATATAAATGTAAGAAAAAACCTTCAAAATCTGTTTGAAGGTTTCTTATTCTGCGGTCGATAGTTATTTAACCACGGTGGCTTCCAGTTCTACTTTCAATGTTTCAAATAGCCCGTTTACTTCCAGCATGGTAACAGCCTGTTCGATCCGGTGTTTTGCAATCCACTCCTGAAGGATCGGAAAATATGGCCAAAGCTCGTGTGTAGAAGTGGTATATATGTTTAACCTGACAATGCCCTTACATTCATACCCTGCTGTGGTTATAACTTCTTCTAAATTTGCAATAGCCTGCACCAGCTGGGATTTCATGTCTTTATCACTTGAGGTTCCGTCAGGATCAATAGCCGCCTGCCCGGAGCAGTATAATGTACTTGTGGCATTCTTCACCTCAACCGCCTGGGAATAACTTCTTTCATCCTGCCACTTCCACGGGTTTACTGTTCTTTTTTCCATTGTATTCAATTTATTAAAGGTTACTTTGCAAAATTGAAGAATAGAGGCTTTACAACTCTGTGATCGCGATCACGATTATGAAGTGAGGGAAATCACAATTTTAGAGCGGTAACCTGCTTAATGTTTCTCTGGAAACTCCTAAATAGGCTGCAAGAAGAGACTTTGGAACACGTTGGACGAGTGTCGGATACTTTTCAAGCAGTTGCTTGTAGCGGTCTTTTATCTCAGTGGTCATCGTAGAAATAATCCGTTGTTGTGCCGCAATAAAACCCATATATGCTTTTTCCAGGAAAAAATGCTCCAGCTTGGGTAGCTCGGTACATAGCTTTCTGTAATCCGGCAAGCTCAGGCACAAGACTTCAGTGGCTTCCACACACTGCAGGGACATGGTGGCCTTGGTTTGTGTATAATACGCCTGAAAATCTGTTTCCCACCAATCTTCCATGGCAAATCCTACAATATGCTCCTTTCCTGATTCATCGGTATACACCAGTTTCAGTAAGCCTTTCAACACAAAATAATGGTAGGCTACCGCTTCCCCTTCCTGTACTAAAAACTGATGTTTTTTATATTTTCTAAAAGAGAAGAGAGAAGATACTATTCCGAATTCTTCGTCGGTAAGCGGAACGATTTTTTCAATATGGATTCTTAGCTGCTCTAGCATTTTGTATAATTGAACTTCTTATTTAACTGGTCAAAAGCAATTTCTTTATTTATAATTTCAGCAACCTCATCAAACGTCACCAGCCCTTCTGCCTCAAATGTGTGCCCATTAGGAACTTTATACGTATATTCAAAAATATCCCGCTGATAAATATTCTTTAGAATGGCAACCTGCGACGGCTTTAAATAGGGTTCATGGGTCTTCAGCTGATGATATAAATTCTGTTTCAGATCCTCCTCATCATCTTCATAAAACATAGCGTCTTCATCTATTTCCGTTACTGCTTCCAGCAATTAGCGAAAAATGAAATCCTGTAAATTTCCGGCCAATACTTCTGCCTCTTCGTCATCATGAGGAATCAGTGTAATGGGAATTTCGCCATTATTCTGCAGGTCAAACTGAAAAGCATACAAGTCTCCTGCTCCAGTTTTAGCAAACGGAACAAACTGATAATCCGGATGAATATTTCTATAATCCTCCTCATCCGACATTTCTTCAATGGAAGCTCTCACCAACTGGGGATCGTCCCAGATCTCAATATCATATCCAAATAGCAATAGCGGAGGATTCTTTTTTAATTGAGGAAAAACCGTAAGATACCAATCCGGTCCGGTTTCACCCCAATCCAGCATCTTGTTTTCGGCAAGCTGCTTATAGATTTCAGGATATTGAAAATCATAGGTTTCTTCTAATTCTGTGGTCATATTCATTGTGATTTCAATTATTAAAATTAATGGATTACAGCACTTCTTATCGTTATATTGACAGGGTAAACGGATAATTTTCGCTTAATTCCGGATGGATATTATTCAATGCTTCATAAAATGCCTGTTTTACTACCTTCGGGATACTTTCATGTTCTTCAAAATACCTATCCAACTGCCGGATGACAAACGCCATCTGCAGCCAGTCTTCAAAACGGATGTGCATAGGAACAAGGCTCTCATCATAATCATGATCATAAAAGAAGACTTCGGTATTTTCATTCATAAACCACCGGTCACCCTGCCCGTTTCCGGCAAAGCACCAATAATCGGTCAGTTCAAATTCTTTATTTTCATTGATTGCTTCAACAGCATTATATAGAATTGTTTCTGAAGAAATCTCTGTTGTTTTCATAGAAGTCACCAGATTTTTGTACCGTTCAGAAAAAGAAAACGCTACAGTCTTAGGAAAGTTTTGCAAATCCTTTCTCCCTTTCAGGATCTCAGTTTCTATCTCTTCAATCGTCAGTATTTTAAACGTCATCATAGCCCTCCTAATTCTTTTTTCTTTGCTCTACTTTTATTCTTGGTTCTTGACTCTTGGCTCTATAAATAATCTCCCACCATCACCTCTTCTGGATTAACAGTTCATCAATTTGGGCATAAAATGAATCTTTACTGTAATCTGCCAGTCCCTGATGATGAAGACGGATTTTCCCTTTTTTATCCAGTACAACTGTAGTTGGTAACGAACCGCTATATAAGTCCTTTGGAATAGCTCCTGCAGAAGTTATAAAAGGGATTGTAAAATTCTTCTGTTTTAGATAGGCTTTGCCAAGCTCAGGATTGTCATCAAGATTTACCGTTAAAAATACCATATCCGGATGATTCCTGTACTTTTCATAGAATTCCTGAATAGAAGGAAATTCTGCCCTGCAGGGAGGACACCATGAGGCCCAAAAGTTAATAAAGATCACCTTTCCTTTTAGGTCAGCAGTATTAATTGCCGTTCCGTCTTCGTTTTTTAGCATAAAACCGGCATACAAAGGAGTGGATGAATTCATCTCTTTAGATTCCGATATGCTGGAATTAAGAAGGCCTGTAGAGGCCACTTGCCTCATTAACCAGGCTTTTGCATCCGGACTCACTAATAAAACAACCAGCAAAACTGCAAAAAAAGCAGTAGACCCATTCTTTTTAATCCATTTTTTTATGTCTTCCATATTTCTTATTTCTCCAATAAAAATCCTTTGAAAAGCATTTCTATGTTATAATGTTTTTAAAACCTTAACCGCCTTTTCATTTTTAGGGCTTATTTCCAACAGTTTCAGATAGGTCTGTTTGGCCTTATCTTTTTGACCGGCTTTCACATAAGCTTCTCCTAAACTGTCATATACATTTTGACTGTTAGGATACAATATAGCATTCACACGGAAAAAATCAATTGCTTTTGTCAAATCTTTTTTGCTGAGCAATGCATAACCGGTATTATTCAAATAGTCTTCGGAAAGAAAATAATGATCACGGTCTTTGATTTTGGCATTTTTATAGGCTTGTAATCCTTTATCAAAACTCCCTTCCATAACCAGTTCTAACGGCGTCTTCTCATCACTGCCCATTTGTGGATTTTTTGAGCGTACCGTTTTATCCTGTAATACTTGTACAAGTTCGAGTTTCCCGGTTGAAGCATTTTTTACAAATTCTGACGTGAAATCCCAATTCTGCATGACATAGGTATTCTCTCCCACTTTAATGAGTTCCATTGGGGTTTCCAAATCATTAATATTCAACAGTAACTTTCCGTTTTCACGATAGATCCTGTAAAGACCATACTTGTCAAATTGGTAACGTCCGATACTTTTATTAAAGTCCTGCTCGGTTAGAGGTAAAGCTTTATAAACAGGGGGAAGATAATTTGGCCATTGATACACAGATGCTACTGAACGGACCAATTCTTCTATAAAATCGGGTTTATTGGTATTGGTTAAAATGACAACGCCATCCCCACTGGTTTTACTTCCTATAAACCTGCTGGAAAATCCTTCATTCCATCCCCCGTGGTTGAAGTAGGCCTCTCCACTTTTATTCTCAAGGAAAATTCCTAATCCTTCAAATTTATCAATGAAAGGACTCGTAAATTCCTGCGCCGTTTTCTGAGAAACAACAATATGGCTTTTATTATTTAGGGTATTCTGAATATCAATTACAAACTTGGCCAGATCTTCAGCGGTAGTCCACAAACCTGCGGCGGCCATTTCAGGATAAATATGATACTTTCCCTTCACTCTTTGGCCATCCATAGTATAAGCTGTAGCTGCCCACTGAGCATGATTTTCAGGTAACGGCTGACTGAAAGTACTGTTTTTCATATCCAAAGGCAAAAGCACATTTTCTTTTATAATGGTGGGAAAGTCTTTTCCTTTAATGTCTATAAGCATTTGTTGCATCACACAATATCCACCACCAGCATAGCGGAAAGGTGTTCCGGGAAGTTTATCCACTACAATAGCAGAAGTATTGGACGGGCTTTCTCCCTTTAAAATCTGGATCAGTGTTGGAATAGGCGTGCCCGCTTCATATCCGGGGAATCCACTCACAGTAAAACCTGCAGTATGGCTTACAATATTTTTGAGACTGACTTTTTTTTCTTTTGTAAATTTATTTTCCGGAATCTTCCAGGAAGTCAGGTAGGTGTTTACATCAGCATCCAGATTAATTTTTCCAGCTTCCACTTCCTTTAAGGCAGCATAAACACTTACAGGTTTACTCATAGAAGCTGCCTGAAACAAAGTTCTGGAATTCACTGGAGTCTTAGATTCTACATCTGCCAGACCATATGTTTTGCTCCAGATCACTTTGGAGTTTTTGATAACAGCAATGCTTACTCCCGGAACATTATAATGTTTCATTCGGGATTCCAGTGTCCAGAGTGGCTTGCCCTCAAAACGAATGACAGGCATTAATCCTGACTCAACACTGGAAATTTCTTTGCTCAATTCAGGTTTTACCTGGGCAAAAGTAGAATTTCCTATTATTCCGAAAGCGAATGCAATATAAAAAGACGTTTTAACGTTCATGGTACTGAAGTTTGGTTCATCAAAAATATAACTTTAGCAATACTAAATCCAATGTATTTTTGATATTGCCACTTAATAACTGAAAATTAAAAAAATAATAACCCTTTAGTGTACTATGTTTCGCATAAGTTCTATTATCTTTGCCAGCGGAGTTTCCGGCTAATTTTTTAATAAAAAAGAGTCGGTTAAGGAATTAATTTATTCAATAACAAGTTTTTGTGTAACTAATCCTCAGTCTCTTCAACTAATCTTACATCAATAAACTATTTTAATATAGAAAAAAGATCTACTTCTTTTTAAACAAAACTAATGCAAACATCCTTTTTAAAGATTACCGCAGCCACCGCTGCGCTCTGTTTCAGCACCTTTGTAATCGCCCAGCAAACCTATTCCGTAAGTGGAACGGTTAAAGACAAAAAAAATGGCGAATTACTGATTGGAGTAACCGTAAAAGTAAGTGAAGATCCTTCGATTAACGTTGTTGCCAACGAATATGGCTTCTATTCTCTCTCCTTACCGGAAGGCAACTATACAATCATTATTTCCAATTCGGGATATAAAGATTTTGAACAGCAGATCAAAGTAGATCAGAATATAAAGCTTGATCTTCCTCTTATCCAGCAGGAAGCCATCTCAAAATCGATTGATGAAGTAGTGATAACGGGTATAAAAAAAGATAAAAATCTTTCCACAACCCAAATGGGAACTGAGACCCTAAGCATCAAAAACATTGAAAAACTACCGGTTTTATTTGGTGAAAAAGACGTTATGAAAACCATACAGCTTTTACCGGGGATCAAAAGTAACGGTGAAGGAAGCAGTGGATTCAGTGTAAGAGGTGGTGCTACCGACCAGAATCTTATTTTACTGGATGAAGCTCCGGTTTATAATGCCTCTCATTTACTTGGATTTTTCAGTACCTTCAACAGTGATGCCCTGAAAGATGCCAGTATTATCAAAGGAAACAGCCCTGCCCAATATGGGGGACGTCTGTCTTCCGTATTGGATGTCAAGATGAAGGACGGAAATAACCAGGATTATAACGTCAACGGAGGAATCGGGCTGATCAGCAGCAGACTGAGCGTAGAAGGTCCTATCCAGAAAGAGAAATCATCATTTATTGTTTCCGGAAGAAGAACCTATGCCGATTTATTCCTTAAGGCCAATAAAGATTACAAGGACAATAAGTTATATTTTTATGACCTTAACTTGAAGGCCAATTATCAGCTCAATGAAAATAACCGCCTTTATCTATCCGCCTATTTTGGAAGAGATGTTCTTGGATTAGGAAATACATTCTCTACAGATTGGGGAAATACAACAGCCACACTACGCTGGAACAGTATTATCAACAGTAAATTATTTTCAAATACATCCTTCATCTACAGCAATTATGACTATAAAATCAGTCTGAAGAGCAACGACAATGTATTTGATTTGAATTCTAAGATACAGGACTGGAATCTTAAGCAGGATTTCACCTGGTTTGCAGGAAATAAGCATTCTGTACGTTTTGGTCTTCAGTCTATTTATCATACCCTTACCCCAAGCAGTGCTTCAGGGACGAGTGTGAGCAGCTTCCCAAGAAATCCAAGATATTCATGGGAAAACGCCCTGTATATCAATGATGATTTTAAGGCTACAGAGAAGCTTACCATTAATTATGGGGTAAGGCTTTCCCTATTTAGTGTATTGGGAGGTGATACTTTCAACACGTATGAAAACGGAAATCTTACAGAAAGCAGGTTTTTAGAAAAAGGGAAATTTGGGAAAACCTATGTAAATCCTGAACCCCGTATTACCGCTAATTACCGTATCAATGAAGTCAGCAGTGTGAAAGGAGGCTATTCCCGTAATACTCAAAATCTACACCTTTTAAGTAACAGCAACAGCGGAAATCCTACAGACCAATGGATTGGAAGCAGCTATACGGTAAAACCGGAAATTGCAGATCAGATCAGTGCAGGCTACAGCAGGAATTTCAAAAACAATAATTATGAAATCAATGCTGAAGTCTATTACAAATCCATGCAAAATCAGATCGATTTCAAAAATGGAGCTCAGATTGGGTTTGATACAGGATCAGATGTAGAAAATGAATTGCTGTTCGGAAAAGGAAGAGCCTACGGTCTTGAGCTTATTGCTAAAAAGAAAAGCGGAAAGCTTACCGGATGGATTTCTTATACCTTATCCAAAACTGAAAGAAAAATAAACGGGATCAATAATAATGAATGGTATAATGCCAGAATGGATAAAACACATGATCTATCCGTAGTTGCCACGTATCAGTTTAATGAAAAATGGTCCATGTCCGGTCTTTTCCTGTACAGTACCGGAAATGCAGTGACCTTCCCTACCGGAAAGTATGAGCTGAACGGACAAACGATCTTCCAGTACAGCAACAGAAATGCAGACAGAATGCCGGCTTATCACAGAATGGACTTGAGTGCTACCTATGAGCCAAGCTCTAATAAACGCTTCAAGGGTTCATGGACTTTTGGTATTTATAATCTGTATGGTCGTGAAAATGCCTATACGATTACCTTTGAAGACAACCCGAATAATCCGGGAACAACACGTGCTATGCAGACTTCTCTATTCCGTTGGGTACCTAACATCACTTACAATTTCAAATTTTAAATCATGAAAAATACATTTTTTATCATATTATCCCTGTTTGCTTTAACATCTTGTGAGAAAGAGATCGATCTGGATCTTGCCGATCAAAGTGGAAATATCGTCATTGAAGGGAATGTTACCGATCAGGCCGGGCCTTATATCGTGAAAATAACAAAATCTGTGGGAGTTTCACAGCCCAATCAATATCCTGCCGTGACGGGTGCACAGGTTACTTTAACCGATAATGCCGGTCAAACGGAAGTTTTACAGTATATAGGCCAGGGAAAATACCAGACTACCAATTTTGTAGGAGTATCCGGCAGAACCTATACCCTGAATGTACAGGCGGAAGGAAAACAATATACCGCTCAAAGCACAATGCCTGAGGCCGTGGATTTTGAAGGTCTGTCACAGGACTCATTTTCTTTCGGAGACGAAAAAAGCTATACCCTTTTACCTATTTTTACAGATCCTATTGCATTAGGTAACCGTTATCTTTTCAGCTTTACCATCAATAATTTAACAAAAAAATACATGGATGTCTTTTCAGACAATGTAAATAACGGGCTTGCCAATCAGCGACCGATCATCCTTCCGAATGATGATAATGACGGCAGAGATCATAAAGTGGTTGTGGGAGATACCATTCACGTAGAAATGCAAAGTATTGACACCAATGTATTCACCTATTACAGCGCCCTTCTTCAGATTTCCAATGGTAATGGCGGCAGTGTAACGCCTGCTAACCCTCCAAGTAATATCAGCAATGGAGCTTTAGGCTACTTTTCAGCCCATACACAGAGTGAGCAGAGTTTTGTGATCCAGGAAGTGACCACACCCTAAATAAGAAAAAGAATCTTTCAGAATTTTGGAATATTTTGTTCATGCTTAGTAAGCAGGAAAATTATATTCTGAGAATATATTCAAATAAAAGCAGCCTTCATCATTTTGAAGACTGCTTTTTTGAAAATGTACGAATATTCTGAATTTAAAAACCTGATTCCAGTACCTTTAGCAGTTCTGTCTGCTGGATTACATCATTTTTACTGCTGATAAGATTATAGTTAGCCTGAAGCCATCCGTTGCGGACAACAAAAAAAGTATAAGCATCCATTAACCCTTCTTTATATTTTTCTTCAGATTTCTGAAAAGACAGTTTTTGGTTTTCAAAATTGGTGTCCAGCAGGTTATATTTCTCCTGAGCATTTAAAAACTGTGCTTTAATCGAATTAATATTCTGAGTCAGGTCATTGATGATTAGCTCTTTATCATAATTGGAATTGATGATATCCAGTTTGGCTGTTTCCACATTGGTTTTTACCTGTAGCTTATTAAAAATGGGAATAGTGAGTCCTAAAAGTACAGTTTGGTTTTTGTTTTGAGAAAACTGATCAGAAAAACGGATGTTGGAGTTATCATCCTTTCCCAGCACTTTATTATAAAAAGTAGACCAGCTGTAACTTGCATTTAAAGTTGGCAAATACCCTGCTCTTGCTATATCCTCTTTCTTTTCCTGTGCTTTAATCTCTGCTATTACGGATTGATAGGCTGGATTTTTCTCTAACAATTTTTTTGTAAAATCCGGATCCCGAAACTCGGCTTCTGAAGACAGATTTTCCTCAGCCATCACAAATTCCAAAGAATCCTGAGTAAAAGCCAACGCATTAAGCAGGTTAATTTTTGACTGATCCCGTTGATTTTTTGCAGATACCCATTGCTCCTGTAAAGTTCCCAGATTCGCTTTGATATCATATACATCACTTTTGGGTCTGTTTCCAATTTCCACTTCTTTTTCAGTACGCTTAATCTGATCCTGCATTCCGGATATCTGGGTTTCCAGGACTTCCAGCCAGCTTTTCCCATTCTGGTAGGCAAAAAACATTTGAATAACATTTAGTTTTACCTTATTCTGTGCCAGCTTAAGCCGGTAGGCACTGGTTTCTTTATTCAATGTAGACAAAGATATATCCAGAATATTTTTCCAGTTGAAAAGACTCCAGTCTGCCTGAGCCGTAAACTGATCATATTGTGTATTGAGAGCTTCCCGCTGATTACTCGATTGGTTAATGGAAGAACCAAAACTATAAGTATGCCTCACCCCTGCTTCTACAGAAGGCAGCAGCATGCCTTTTGATCCTGTAATCAGCTTATCATTTTTGGCAACATTCACTGTGGCCTGTTTAACCAGCGGATGATGAGCCGTAGCATAGTCGAGACATTGTTGCAGGTTCCATGTTTGCTGAGCCGGATAAAGGCCAACAAAAAACAGGAAAATCATATTTTTCATGAGGATGTTCTGATTTAAATAATTAAGAAAATAAGATGATCGATGAACTCAGTTACTCATACTTCAGGTATTTGATGAGATCTACTTTTGTGGCTTTATAAGCTTTGATACTTACGACAGCAAATGTTAACCCCAATAAAACCAGGAAACTGACAACAAAAGGCCACACCGGCATATCTATTCTATAGGCAAAATCTTTCAACCATTCGTTCATCAGAAAATAACAGATCGGAATACTGATCAAAACAGCAATGACGGCAATCCAAAGGAACTGACGGGTCAGTCCGAAAACCAGAACATAATCTGATGCACCCAATGTTTTCCGAATCGCCACATCTTTCAATTTCTGCTCTATCATCAAAGAGGAAAGTGCAAAGAGCCCCAGTAAAGCCACCATTAATACCATAGCATTCAGAATAGTCAATAAGGTCTGCTGCTTTTGATAGTCTTCAAAAGTTTTTGCAAATCTCTGATTGATAAAATAATAATCAAAAGGATAGCCCGGTTCTGCTGAAGTCTGCCAGAATTTTTTGACCCTTGCTACCGTTCCTTCGATATCATCCGGTTTTAGTTTCACCTGAATATTGTATACATTAAATCTCTTCAGGGGAGATTGTTTGTAATGAAAAAACATGATAGGTTCTATCTTAAATTTAAGGCTTCTAAGATTAAAATCTTTCACAATTCCTACTATTTTATATTTCTTTCCTTCATCAAACCCCGGATGGAGTTCACGCTGAAAAGCCTGTTCATCTGTCCAGCCAAACTTTTTAACAAATGCCTCATTGACAATAATAGTATTCATCGTATCGGAAGCCAGGTTAGGATCCAGCCAGCGTCCTTTTAGTAATTTAACATCCAGAAACTGAAGATAATTATAATCCATTGAACCAGTTTCGGCATCAATACTTTGGTGCTCATAATCGATATTTGAGCTGCTTCTCCGTCCGCTCCCAGCAACAGCTTCTCCATAGGAAACGGCCTCTACCCCGTTAATTTTCGAGAGTTCATTTTTAAGACGTTCATATTTTAACCACGATTTAGGAGTAAGTTCATTGCAGTAAATCATCATGATCTGTTTTCCATTAAATCCAAGGTCTTTGTTCATCATATGCTTTACCTGGCTGTGTACAATCAGACCTCCAATGATAAAAAATGAGGAAATAACGAGCTGTAGCGTAAGAATTCCGTTTCTAAACCAGACTCCGTGTTTGCTTCGGGAGAAATTACCCTTGAGAGTATCAATTGCTTTAAAGTTTGAAAGATAAAAAGCAGGAACCAGCCCGGATAATAAGGTAACTGCCATGACCATCGCTAAGGAATACATATATACATGCCAGTCGTTCAGCACTATTTCCTTGTTAAAAAATTTATTAAAAGAAGGAAGTAAAAGCTCTGTAAGGGCTAAAGACAGGAAATAAGACAGCAGACATATAATAAATGTCTCTAAAAAGAACTGAAGCATTAGAGAAAGCTTTGTCCCTCCAATTGCTTTTCTTACTCCCACTTCTTTTCCTCTTTGCGATGCTTCTGCCGTTTTCAGATTGATAAAATTGATCGCTGATAAAATAACAATCAGGACAGAAAGGGAAAACAGAATCATAATGGTTCTGAAGTCTCCATTTCCAAACCATGAAGCTTTTGCATGAAGTTTAAGCTGATCCAATGGAACGAGAAATACTCTGTTGGGCCCATACATTTCAAAAAACTGTTGTGCACTCATTCCTGCTTTTTTCGCAGAACGAGCCGCTCTATGTTCCAGAATTTCTTTAAATTTATTTTCAAAAACCGAAGGATCTGCTCCTTTTTTAAGCATAAAAAAGCATCCGTAGTTGAAATTATTCCATTCTTCCTTATCATTTTTAAACTGTTCTGCAGGTTTAAAAATGAATTCCGGTTTGATCTGACTATTCCCTTCAGGGAGCTCATATACAGCGGTAACCATATAATCTTTATCATCAATTTTTATAGATTCACCAGCCGCATTAACGGTTCCGAATAATTTCATAGCTGCCTGTCTGGAAATAGCAATAGAAGCATCTGACTTTAAAGCATCTTTCGCCCGGCCTGAAATAATTTTAAAAGGAAAAAAATTAAAGAAATTTTCCGATGAGGTAAAGCCACCCTGCTGAAAAGCAGTAGTATATTTTGTTCTCATTTTCAATCCTATGTCTGAACCGTTGAAAATAACATAGTCTTCCGTTTCCGAAATCTTTTTAAATGCCTCATACGCCAAAGGATAAGAAATGTTATTTCCGTAGAAATTATCTTTTTTGTATAAGCTTTGAAAAGCAAAGATCTGATCTTTTTTGGGATTCCATTTTTCATAAGATTCCTCATCGTTCCAATGCATCAGGATCAGCATAAATCCGGTGAGTCCGATGGTAAGTCCAAACAGATTGATAAAAGTAGACAGTCTGTTCTTTTTATAATTAATCAAGGCAATTTTGAGCCAGTTGGTAAGCATAATAATAGGATTACAATTAATAATATTTGATGAAATACTTCAGATTTATTCAAATGCTCCGGCATCTGCTTTTTCAAAAACATCTTTTCTTTGGGAAGCATGTTCCTCATTGAAGATTTCACCGTCTTTCATATTGATAATCCGTGAAGCAAAGCCGGCATCATATGAAGAGTGGGTGACCATAACAATGGTAGATCCTTCTCTGTGAAGTTCTGCCAGAAGATTCATCACCTCATTTCCGTTGGAGCTGTCCAGATTTCCGGTGGGCTCATCAGCGAGGATCAGTTTAGGTTTTGTAACCAGTGCTCTTGCTACGGCTGCCCTTTGCTGCTGTCCTCCGGAAAGCTGCTGTGGGTAATGTTTTGAGCGGTGAGCAATATTGATTTTCTCCATAATTTCTTCTACTTTTCTTTTTCTTTCCGCAGAAGAAACTCCGTTGTAAATTAAAGGCAGCTCAATATTTTCATAGACAGTCAGCTCATCAATCAGGTTAAAATTCTGAAAAATAAAACCTATATTTTTTTTACGGACATCCGATTTCTTTCTTTCACTAAGCCCTATCATTTCTCTTTCTTCAAATTGATATGAGCCTGCCGAGGCACTGTCTAAAAGACCGAGAATATTTAAAAAAGTAGATTTCCCACAGCCGGAAGGTCCCATAATGGCCAGGAACTCACCTTCTTTGATGCTCAGACTTACCTCGTTTAAGGCATGCGTCTGTACATCTTCTGCTCTGTATATTTTTGAAAGATTATGTATATTGATCATGATAATTATGTTTGCTGTTATTGTTGATTAGATTTTTTTATAAGCGGTGATAACGGGAGGTTAAAAATATTCATCTTTTTACTTTTTAATATCAAGGATTTCATATTTTTTCAAATCTGAATAATCTGATGTAATAACGGTTTCTCCGGGCTTCAATCCTGATACCACCTCATAATACAGCGGATTCTCTCTTCCAAGACTGATAGTCCTTTTTTCAGCTCTATTTCCTTTCACTACAAAGATCCACTTTCCATTCGTTTCTTTGAAAAAGCTTCCCTTAGAGATCATTGTACTCTGTGTATCGGCAGAAAGCTTTAGTTTCAATCCAAAGGTCATCCCTATTTTCAGATTATCCGGTTTTTTATCGGTAAAATTCAGCTCCACGAGAAACTGACCGTCTTTTACTTCCGGCAGTATTTTAGTGATCACCACTTCATAGGGTTGATCATTATTATCCAGCATTCCTTTAATGCCATTCTGCAGTTTATTGATGTAATATTCATCTACTTTAGCCACCAGCTTATACCCGTCCATCAAATCGACCTTCCCGATACTTCGTCCACTGATAAGGTTTTCCCCCAATGAAATAGCAAATGAAGAAAGTCTTCCGGAAGCAGGAGCCATGATGAGAAAATTATTTTTATTGGAACGTAAAACCTGAAGGCTTCTATCCATCTGTCCCATCGATGTATTGACCGCTGTCATTTGGGTATTCCTTGAACTCTTTTCTGTAGAAAAACCTTTTTCAATAATTGATTTCCTCTGTTTCTGATAAGCCAGATTCTGCACACTGATGTCATAATCTGTTTTTTTTCCAATGTCCGCATCATAGAGTCTTTTCTGAAGATTAAAGCTCTGAAGTGCCGTATTATAATCATTCTGGGCTTGTAAGAGTTCTTTATCCTGGGCGAGTTCCTGATTTTTCAGTTCAAGAAGTGTAGTCCTCATCTGGCTGACCTGTTGCATGATTCCTGTTTCCTGATTCATATAACTGAATTCCGTATTGGGATTATATACTCTCGCAATAGGTTGGCCCTTTGTGACAATCTGCCCATCTTCTGCAAAAATTCCTTTCACCACTCCCCCTTCCAAAACATTCACTAATGAAGAATTGAGTGACTGGGTTTGGGCCGTTACCATCAGCATATCTTCAAATTTCCCCTGGGTAACTGCATCAGTCTGAATATCTTCAGCGGAAACATTGTATGTTTTTTTCTGCCTGATAAAATACAGACTGCAGACTCCTATCATCACCAATATGGCCAGCCCGCCAAAAACAAATTTTAATTTCGATTTCTTTTTTACTATTTTCGTATCCATATTAAAGATAACTCATTTTATTACAATAGATTACACAAGGCAGATGCCATAAAATTATAAATCTGTAAGTCCTTGAAAATCTGCAACAGACTTTGTAATAAGAGACAAGTTAGTGTTCATTATCGGACACTTTCTGTACGAAAATGAACATTTTTAATCATAAAGAATCCGTTTTTAATAAAGTATCCCACTATGCGTAAAAAAGAAGCTCATATTCTGATCGTGGATGACGATGAAGATATCCTGTTCTCGGCAAGAGTCTGGCTGAAAAAGTTTTTTTCAGAAGTAAGCTGTCTCAGTAAGCCGGCCGAAATTTTTAAATTTATGACTGAGAATCAAGTTGATGCCGTAGTATTGGATATGAATTTCAGAAAAGGTTTTGAAAACGGACAGGACGGTCTTTACTGGATGAAGGAAATTAAAACACTGGAACCCCAGCTTCCTATTATTCTGATGACTGCCTATGGAGAGGTGGAACTCGCTGTAGAGGCTCTGAAAAACGGAGCTTCAGATTTTATACTGAAACCGTGGAATAACGAAAAACTCTATGCCTCCGTGAACCTGGCAGTAGACATTTCAAGAAAAAACAGAAAGCTCAGCCAATGGGAAAATGTACATCAGAAAAATACCCAATATCAACTGCAAAGCCACTCCCCAAAAATGCAGGACGTTCTTGAGCAGATCAGAAAAGTGGCTCCCACCGATGCCAATGTATTGCTATTAGGAGAAAACGGAACTGGAAAATATGTCCTCGCAGAATCCATCCACGAACAGTCGGAAAGGAAAAATCAGCCGTTTGTACATATTGACCTGGGAAGTATTTCGGAAAATCTTTTTGAATCTGAACTCTTTGGATATAAAAAGGGGGCCTTTACAGACGCCCATCAGGATTATGCAGGAAAAATTGAAAATGCCCAGAATGGCACTGTTTTTCTGGATGAAATCGGCAACTTGCCGCTACAGCTTCAGACCAAATTGTTAAGTCTGATTCAAAACAGGAAACTATCCCGATTAGGAGAATCCAAGGAGCGTGTATTGGATGTGCGCTTCATTTTTGCTACCAATGAAAACCTTAAAAAGGCCGTTGCAGAGAACCGTTTCCGACAGGATTTATATTACAGAATCAATACTGTTGAAATTCAGATTCCGGCCTTGCGGGACAGACAGGAAGATATTGGATTGCTGGCCCTCTACTTTCTTGATCGTTATAAACAAAAGTATCACAAGCCTAATCTTGAACTTACAAATGATTTGCTGATGAGTCTCACCCATTTTCCATGGCCGGGAAATATCCGGGAACTGGATCATTGCCTGGAAAGAAGTGTTATTTTATCCAATGACAACAAGCTCCAGTTATTGGTGCCTCAACTGGAAGAGTATGACAGCACCATCACCAATCTCAATATTGAAGAAATGGAGGAACTCCTCATCAGAAAGGCATTGAAAAAACATACCGGAAATATTTCTTTAGCTGCAGAAGACCTGGGTCTTTCACGGGCGGCTCTCTACAGAAGAATGGAGAAATTTGGATTGTAAGTTTAGATAATAGATATCAGACTTCAGATATCAGACATTAGACTTTTGTCATATTAGGTTTAAAAAGTATCATCAAGTTTATGATCAATAAAATATAGGAAAAACTCATGAGTAAAAATAATATCCTGTGGTTGCTTTACAATCTTCTTGCCATAACAAGTGGAATTACCGCTTATCATTTCTTTTTGGAAGAAAAATGGTTCAGTATGATGCTTTTCATACTGCTCATGATTGTTTTTGTGGCTTTGATGTATTTTTCATTAGCTGCTCAGGACTCAAAAGTAGAAAAGGTCATCTCCTCCATCAGGAATAAAGATTTTTCTTTATTTCCCCAGGAAGAAGGAAGTCCACTTCTCGACAGCAGTATGCGTCTATATTACCAAAGTAAAGAGGAACAATTCTCTTTATCCTCTTATAAATTGCTGTATGAAAGTATCCTGGACCAAATGGAAACAGGGCTGATCATCCTATCCGAAAATAAAACCCGGGAAGTATTTTATGTGAACAATGCCTTTCTCAGTATTTTACAGGTTCCCAGATACAACCGTTGGGAACTGTATGCATCAAAGGTCCCGGAATTCTATAAAATTATTGAAGACACCCATTACCAAAGTTCACAGGAGTTTTTTGACATTTCCATTCATAGCAATTCCAGACAGTCTTTTTCACTCAGAACCCAGCAGGTAAAAAACACACAACACAACTTTTACATTATTACCCTCGAATCTGTTCAGAAAATTATTGAACAAAAAGAGAAACTGGCATGGAATAACCTGATGAAAGTGATTTCCCATGAACTGCTCAATACTCTGACCCCCGTGAACAGCCTGATTCAGAACCTGGAATACATCAGCAACCAGGAGACCATCGATCATGAAGATCAACAGGATATGAAAGAAAGTCTGATGGTTATCAATTCAAAATCCAAACAGCTTTTAAATTTCGTAGACCACTACCGTCAGGTTGCAGAATTACCCAAACCTGTTCTTGCCCCTGTTTCCCTGAAAAAAGTTATTGAATCTGCAGCCCGCTTTTTGAAATCCGAATTTGAAAAACATCATATTCAAATGGTTCCGGATATTGAAGATTATACAGTATCAGCTGATGAAAAAATGATTGAGCGAAGTCTGATCAACCTTTACCTTAATGCCATTCATGCGGTTTCTGAAAAGGAATATAAACTCATTACAACCACTGTAAAATCCCAAAACAACCGCATTATCGTAAGTATTACCGATAACGGTTCCGGGATTATCCCTGAGATCAAAGACAAAATTTTCCTGCCCTTTTTCACCACAAGAGCCAACGGTTCCGGAATCGGGCTCACACTGGCAAAAAGCATTATGGAAGCCCATGGTGGCTATCTTAATTATAAAACATTGGGGGAAGGAAGCAGTTTTGAATTGTGGTTTTTGAAATAAACAGTCTATTTGTAATAATAAAATAACGTAAAATAGATACTATTGAAAGGCATAGGCAATATCATTCTATGGCTTGATTGCTATAAGAAAAATCGTAAACCTTCCTGACACCCTGTTGTCATTAGTCTGGTCTACCTTTGTTTACAATTAGTCAACAATACAATTTTAAACATTATGAAACTGACCTCATTAAGAATGATTACAAAAGACATTCAACAAACCGTAAAGTTTTACGAAAAAACCATTGGATTAACCGCTCAGTGGTATACTGAAGATTTCGCAGAGATATCTGGTGATTCTATTACTATAGCCATTGGAAGCACGCGAACCATGACGTTATTTGGTGAAAATTTCAGGGAAACCACAGGTAATAAAAATACGATCATAGAATTTAGGGTAGCCAATGTAGATGAAGAGTATGAAAGAATTAAAAGTATAGCCAGCGATATCGTACAGGAACCTACCACCATGCCGTGGGGAAACCGATCGCTTTTGTTTTCTGACCCTGATGGAAATCTGATTAATTTTTTTACTCCTGTGAGTGTCGAAGCAATTAAGAAGTTTAGCTAAAGGTTTATCTCAAAAAAAATACTGCTTCTGAGAAGCAGTATTTTGTATGTTTTCCTTTTTTTGATTTCTGCCTGGGCTTATGATCCCTGTGGATTTAATTCAAATTCTATTTCATCATCAAGCTCTCCCATTTTCTTAAAATCTAACCTCTCAAGGAGCTGTATGGCTTTAGTATTTTGTTTACTTGTGGCTGCCCAAATACGTTTGAGCCCAATGGTATTCATTCCAAAGTCAATCGCTAATGCCATGGCTTCCGTCATATATCCTTTTCCTTTATAATGGGATAATAACACACAGCCCAGTTCCCCTTCTCCCTGTTTAAACCCTCTATAATACCCACATGTCCCCACAATTTTATGGGTAGTGTTATCCACGATAGCCCAATGAATGGAGTCCCCGCTGGTATAGTCGCTGTTGATTTTAGCCTGCATTTCTGCTGCCTGTTCAATACTTTCTGCCTGAATGGCATCATAGAACGAAATTTCAATAAGCTCAAGAATATCTGTATCCAAAACCTGTCGCAATGATACCCTATCACCGGTTATATTGGGGAAATTATCGTATTGGAGAAGTGTCATGGTAGTTATAGTTTGAGGACAAATGTACAAATAAACTCTATTGCTCCAAGGCTAATGATTGCAGTAATTAACACAATTTTAACTTCCATTATGGAATTTGCTGTCGTTAATATCAATAGAGAAAGCCGTACTTTGCAGTCTAATAAAATAAGGAAAAGATGGGGTTATTTGATATGTTTACGCAGGAGATCGCAATAGATCTGGGGACCGCTAATACGCTGATCATACATAATAACAAGATCGTCATCGACCAGCCTTCCATTGTTGCTATTGACCGTACAACCGGAAAGCCAATTGCAGTGGGAGAACAAGCCAAACTTATGCAGGGTAAAACCCATGAAAATATTAAAACAATACGTCCGTTAAAGGATGGAGTGATTGCAGACTTTCATGCTTCCGAGCATATGATTAAGGAATTCATCAAGCAGATTCCGGGGATTAGAGGGAGGTTTATACAGCCTGCCCTGAGAATTGTAATATGTATTCCTTCGGGAATTACTGAGGTTGAAAAAAGAGCTGTTAAGGATTCTGCCCAAAAGGTCAATGCCAAGGAAGTAAAACTGATCTATGAGCCAATGGCAGCCGCCATCGGAGCAGGGATTGATGTTCAAAGTCCTGAAGGAAATATGATTATTGATATAGGGGGTGGAACTACCGAAATAGCCGTGGTGGCACTTGGAGGAATTGTATGTGACAAATCCTTAAAAATAGCCGGCGATGTATTTACAAACGATATTGCTTATTTTCTAAGGTCACAGTACAATTTATATATTGGGGAACGAACTGCTGAAAGAATAAAAATTGAAATAGGTTCTGCACTGGAAGAACTGGACTACCAGTTGGAAGATATTCCTGTACAGGGAAGAGATCTTATTACAGGTAAACCGAAAGAAATCATGGTCAACTATAAAGAAGTTTTCAAAGCACTGGATAAATCGTTGATGAGAATTGAGGATGCCGTTTTGGAAACGCTTTCTCTTACTCCACCGGAGCTCGCAGCAGACATTTACAAAACAGGTATTTATCTTGCCGGAGGGGGTGCGCTTCTGAACGGACTGGCCGATAGAATACACCGAAAAACAGGACTCCCTGTATGTGTTGCAGAAGATCCTTTAAGAGCTGTTGTCCGTGGAACCGGTATTGCCCTTAAAAATATAAATAAGTTCAGATTCCTGATGAATAGCTAAATTCTGTACATCTTATGATAAAATTTTTCAGTCTATCATGAAACTCCATGAAAAGAAATTCAATGAAATTCTGGAACTGCTAAAATCTAAATTAGGTTCAAAAATCAGTGTTTCAGAGGAGCATGGGACAACATCTCTTTGTATAGAGGACTCTCATTACTGGCTATCAACAGATGCGTATGAATTGACGGTTGGGTTTTCATTGGGGCACCAACATTTCAGTGAGGAATATGAAGGTTTAAAAAAGGGAATTGAACAGGCTTTTAAGCTCTTAACCTGTGAAATACGGATAACAGAATACAAAAAAGGAGAAACGGTATTTAAAGTAATAACGGATGTCAAAAATTCTGATTCCTCTATAGAAAATATAGGGATTACCGGTGTTTTAGTTTATCCTTTCTGGAAGAAAACCAGGATTGAAACTACTTATTTTGAAAGAATACTCGATCCTGATGAAATAGCTTCTGAAATGAATCAGATTCTCAATTTCAACGAATAAGGTTCGGATGCTTTTTCCCTAAAAATAACAAACAGCTTATGCAAGGTAAGCTGTTTGTTTATATGTTGATAACCCGGAATAATTCTTCGATTTACTTTCCCAAAAACTCCACTGCCTTTGCCACAAAAGCATCATGATTCTGAAAGAATGAAGCATGTCCTGAGTCCGGAAAAATAACCAGTTCTGAATGTTCCAGATTCTGAGCCATATTTTTCGCATTTTGAACAGACACCGGAAGGTCATTTTCCCCATGAACGATAAGAACAGGATTTTTAATATTTTTCAATACTGTAAGGGCATTGACATCTTGCTGTGCCCAGCTTAAGACAGCGGTGAACTGTGCATTTGAGGTGGCATCACTTAATACGGGATCTCTGTCCGTTGTACGAAGCTGAATTCTTGCATAGGCCGCTTTCCCTGCAGCAATACTCTGAGCAGATTCCGTAAATCCAAACTTCAGAAAAGAAGCTTCAGGACTTAACCCGGCGGTTCCGGCAATAATATTCGGCAAATTGGATAAGCCTATGGCTCCCTGTGGGCCTGTTCCCGTTAAAATCACTTTATTGATCAATCCGGGATTGGTTAAAACAACCCGCTGTGCCACAAATCCTCCCATTGAAAAGCCCATGATATTCACTTTATTCAAATGCAGCGCTTTAATGAAGTCAATTGCATCATCCGCCATTTCCTGGACTGTGTTCGGAGTATTTCCCTGGGAAGAGGCCACTCCTTTATTATCAAACAGAATGACTTTGTATTTTTTTGCTAATCCATTTGTCACTGCAGGATCCCAGTCATCCATTGAACCTCCTAATCCGGGCAGCAGTACCAAAGGAATTCCGTCTTCCTTTCCCAGAATACGGTAAGCAATTTTATTTCCTTTACTATCTACAAATTGGGTTTTGGCGTTTTGGTGGTTTCTATTTTGTATCTCCTGTATCGTGGGAGGCTCATTTTCTTCACTGCAGGACACTGTCACCACTGTAAAAAGACTTAAACATAATAAGCTTACAGCTGAAATTTTTCTGATTGTTTTCATTGTCGTTTATTTTTATAATTATGGTGCAAACATAAATTGTAAAAGCAAACAGAACACTTGGAAATAAGCTGAACAGGACATATTTGGGATTCAATCGGACATTTTTAAAAGTGGAAATTTAAGAAAGATAATCGCAAAGGTCATGCAACTCAGGTAGGCAAAAGAAGGTGACTTTGTCGCGGGTAAAACTACATGGTATGGTGACCGCTTAAAAACTTTGCATCAAAAACAATCTTGTCTGCTATGAATTCTATGAACTTTGCATCTTTATAAAAGTTGAAGAACATACATATTATATGTTGCTTAAACTATATAGTGCTTCCATAGCCTTTTGCGCATCTTGTTTTGCCACAAAAATGTGATCATGAAAATAAGCAGCCACTACATTACAACTTATATTTTCCTGCTTCAGAGCATTCGCAAAAGCTGCAGTAAGCCCTACCGCTTCCAGTGAAGAATGAATATTCAGGGTAATCCACGAAGAAATATAAGTATACCCCAACTTCCATTCGTCTGCCGTTGCTTTTTCCAAAACGATGGTTACAGCTTCAGTTTCCCGAAAGAAAAACAGAACCTTATTAAGGTCAGAAACCTGTTTCAAATCTTTAACTGTACAGAAAACATAATCTCCTGAGTGCAATACAGGCTCCATATTTTTAAACAGAACTGCCAATTCTTTTTCTCCCGACATCTTTTTTTTACAAAACTAAGGGACAGGGTTCATTATTCATTTATCATTTGATAAAAAATGAGATGGTAAAGGTAGTTGGCTTTAGAAGGAATAAAAGAGGGTTAGTATCTCAGAGGTTTCGGTATACTACCTACTCAGGCTGGTCCTCAGAATCTATTATTTACGTAAACGAAAAAAAGGAGATCCCCATCTCCTTTTTTGTATTAAATAACCTAACAAGACCTATTTAACTTCTTTATATGTGTTTGTGTTTTTTTGGTATGCTTTCAAGAAGCTGGTTTTGAGGGTATTCATACTGTTATTTAATTTCATCACTTGCGTTTTTATATAACTATAGTTTATTATTGGTATAGTTATATTTTTTTCTCATTTGTGTAAAAAATTCAAAGTTTAAAATTTCTCACTTTCTATTCCCTGAATTCTCTACTGCAAAGTAACAACATTAATGAATAAATTCCCTCATATTTCCCATCGATACACGTCTAAAGAAGCATCGATATTTATCGATAAATATCCTGCCGGAAATAATGCTTTTAAAAATCCTATAATTTGTGATGCGTTTTGATAAGATCAATCAGCTCCACGATATTTTCAATTTTTAATTTCTCAAATATATTTTTCTTAATGGTACTCACTGTATTCTGCTTGATATCCAACTGGTTGGAAATTTCCAGATTTCCCAGTCCCTCTGCATACATTTCGGCAATCTGCAATTCTCTCTTCGTTAGCCGGGCAAGAGGATTCAGCAAATCAGGATTGGAGACAAGCTGTACCAGCAGGTTACGGGAAACGGTGGAAAAGTATTCCCCGTTCTCTATAAAATGTAAGATGGCTTCTCTTACTTCTTCCTCTTCGCTTAGCTTACTGAGGTAGCCATTAGCACCTGCTTTAATAAACTTAAGTGCATGTAAATCTTCTTCAAGACCGGAAAAGATCAGTATTTTAAGAGCCGGATTTGCCGTTTTCATCTGAGACAAAATATGCAGGCTGTTTCCATCAGGGAAATGGGCATCCATAATAGCGATTTCTATTTCCTCAGATCTTACCAGTTCTACGACCTTTTGTAATGAAGAAGCATGATAAATTTTAGCATCGGGAATTATATCACTGATGATAATTTCCATCCCCTGTCTTACAATACTGTGATCATCTGCTAAAAGGAAGGTAATTTCTTTATTTTCAATTGGTAACTCCATTGTTATTAATGTTTAAATTGATCCTGAATGTTATTTTTGTTCCTTTATGTAATTTGCTTGTGGCAGATATTTCCCCATCAAAAAGCTCTACGATCTCTTTACATAAGCTTAATCCCAGCCCTGCCCCAAGATTGTCTATTTCATCAGAAATTACTCCCTGGTAGTAAGGTTCAAAAATTTTCTTCACATCTGATTCTGAAATTCCAATTCCTGTATCTGCTACAGTTGTGATCAGGGATATTCTATTTTTATCTATAGGCTCCGTAATCATAATAAGATCAATCTGTCCGTTTTCTGTGAATTTATTGGCATTCCCCAGAATATTCATGAATACCTGGTTAATTTTTATGTTATCGGCATACACCACTACATCTTCAGGGATTCTGTCTGTGACTACAAACTTATTATTTCTGGTTTCTATATACGGAGTAATAACTTTTGCAATTGAATTAAGCTCATTTTTGAGATTAAAAACGGTATTGATCATTTTTTTCTCAGCCTCCTGATTTTTGGTGTACTCCAGAATCTGGTTAGACTGCAAAAGCAGTGTACTGTTCGTAAATTTAATAGACTGAAGATAATCTTTTATGGTGTCATCTTTCGTCGTTCTGCGGATCTTATCGATAAAAATATTAATGATTTTCAACGGAGACCTCAGATCATGGCTCAGCATTCCTAATATCCTGTTCTTAAAATTAAGGTTCTTCTTAATCTCTTCATTGGCTGCATTAAGTTTTCTTTCATAGATAAATGCCACTCTTGTAAAATACATGATCAGAATAGATACAATGAACATTAAGATCATTAATCCAAGTACCAGATAGGTCCTGATTTTATTATTATTTGAACTTTGTTCGTTATATTCTCTTTCTAATTCAGATTTAAAATCTTTGATGGCATTCTCATATACCTCTATCAATCCATTACTGTACACCAGTAATTTACTGAAATTTCCGTAAAACTGCAAATTATCCCTTTGAGTTTTGGCCGCTTTTAGCTGCACTTTCTTAATTTCATCAGAGTAATGCTTGTCCATAGACTTCATTGCATTATTCATTTTAGATTTTACCTGAGAAAGATCTATTGTCTTATTATTCGTTAAGGTGACCACCGTACTCTCCTTCTGAACATTCACTTTACCCGTTATGGCATCTTTTAAACGCCCCATAAATCCTTTCTTTTTAACAGTATCAGCATACGTTCGGGTCTGTATATTGAAGTCTTCAAAATCATTCTTATACTTTTCCGGCTCGTATTCCTTGTCCTGAATTTTTGCTGGAGAATTCAGGGAAGACTGATATGCAGAGTCAATCAGTGTTTTTAGCTTGTTAACTTTAAGGGTATCCTTTTTACGCTTAGCAATAGTATTTTTCAGCTTTGGACTTGTCTTCTCATATTCCCCTATTTTATCAAAATTTCCCTTAAGTTTTCTAAGTGACTGAAAATAGAGCTGCAGATCTTTATCATCCTGGCTCACCATATATTTCTGTAGGTGATCCTGTGCATCCATGAAATCTTTCCTTGAATTATCCGTCAATCCTCCCAATGCCCTGCTTTCTTCCAACTGGCTTTTAATGAAATTCAATTTCTTTTCATTAACAAATTCATTATAAAAAAATATGGCTATAATCACCTGTATCAATAAGATACACAGAATCAATGAGTAATGAACAATTTTCCTCAACTTAAAATTTAAGAATTTATATTTCATATGTGCTTATCCGCTAAATTAGTTTTCGCCATTATCAGGTTTTTATAGTTTTATTTTCACATGGTCAATCTATGCTCAAAAACCTAGTAATCGCTGTATATCATTCAATTGACAAAGGTAAAGTAATTTTTGGCTTATCATAATATTAAATACCACATAAAATGCCAGGAATTTAATTTTTGTTTACTTATTTTTTTGTGAGAGGTCCCCGGTATCAGGTAGAAAACCCCAAAGATAAGAGACTAAAAGTGAAAGATTGCAGAACGGAAACCAGAGACTACAGGCTGACTCATCTGGGGATTATTTTTCAATTCTTAAAAAACAAACACTCAACGTATTCATTATCATAACATTACAATTATTTCAAATATTATTTTAAGAGAATAAGTATGAGATTTAAAATAATATATTACATTTGCATAACTAGTTATATAATCAATTATACTATGAGCTTATTTGAAAAGACCGGAAAAATAGCATTAGGCAGCCGACTGCGCTTTATGGCATCCAACATGACGGAGGAAGCGGCAAAAATTTATGAACTGTATGATGTTGATTTCTCTCCTAAGTGGTTTCCTGTATTTTTTGTTTTATCGGAAGAGGGTCCCAGGACAATAACTGAGATTGCAGGTGAAATAGGACATTCTCAGCCTTCTGTAACGAAAATCATCAAGGAAATGGCCACAGCAGGATTGGTACAAGATAACCTTACCACTCAGGACAAGCGGAGAAATGTTGTTGGGCTTAGTGAAAAAGGTACTGAGCTTTCGTCAAAGATAAAAATTCAGTGTGCTGATATTGACCAGGCTATTGACGGAATCATCAGTGAGGCTACCCATAATTTATGGGAAGCACTGGCTGAATGGGAGTTTTTATTGGCCCAAAAGCCATTGTTAAAAAGAGTACAGGAACAAAAGAAAATCCGTGAAAGTAAAGAGGTAGAAATTGTAGATTATGAGCCCAAATACCAGACGGCTTTCCAAGCACTCAATGAGGAATGGATTTCCAACTACTTCAAAATGGAAGATGCCGATTACAGAGCATTAGACAATCCTGAGGAATATATTTTACATAAAGGCGGAAAAATAATGGTAGCCTTATACCATAATGAACCGCTGGGCGTTTGTGCCCTCATAAAAATGGATGATCCTGATTATGATTTTGAACTGGCAAAAATGGCCGTTTCACCAAAGGCACAGGGAAAAAATATGGGTTGGTTACTAGGATGTGCAATGATCAGTGCTGCCAGAGAATCCGGAGCGTCCAAACTCTATCTTGAAAGCAACACAATATTGAAACCCGCAATCAACCTGTATTATAAATTGGGATTCCAGAAAATAACGGGACGTCCTACTCCCTATCAACGATGTAATATTCAAATGGAATTAAATTTAAAAGATCAATAATGTACGATAAAAAAGTAGCCATCGTCATTAAGGACGATTTATTAGCCTGGCAAAAACTTAATGTTGTTTCTTTCCTGGCAGGAAGTATTGCCATTCAATTTCCGGAGACCCATGGTCAGGAATTCATAACGGCCGATCAGGAAAAATTCCTGCCATTCATCAAGCACCCTACCCTTATCTATAAAGCAGACACTGCCGAAAAGCTGCAAAGAGCATTCCGCCGTTCCAGAGACCGTGAGCTAGCGATCGGAATCTACACCCGGCCGCTTTTTGATACCCGCTCAGGAGAAGAAAATGTTGCAGAAATAGCAAAACATACCGCAGACACCCTGGATTTAGTTGGCATCATTGTGTATGGTGATCATAAAAAGGTAGATAAAGCCTTAGATGGCTTAAAGTTTCACGAATAAAATAAAACAGACTCTTTATGACACTACTGCAACAAGGTTTCAGAATGAAAGTTAGAGCCCGCTAAGTCTAAAAAACTTAACTTAAATTTTATTAATTTTAAAACCTTTTCATCAAATTTCCAGGTAATGATCAGCATGCATATATTCATCATCATTCCCGGTATCCTTCTTTCAGCTTCCTACCTTCATGATCCCGAAATCAGGTCAATATTCATTTTACTATATATTCTGATTTCATATCGTTATCATTAGTATTTTCTATTTTTCATCAGGAATCTTGATATGATAATTTCCTAACTTGTAACGTTTAAGAAAATAAAAATTATAGAATACGGAGATCATTTCGAATGAAGTAAAAAACGTTCATCAACGGTGTAACGATTCTGCATTTCAACCGGTATCTCAGGTATTCGCAATCCAATATAGCTTCATCATCTTATGACAAATAAAGATTTTAATTCTCAGAGAGGTTTTACGTTCAGTAAACATATTCCGGAAGAATTATCACATTTTGACCGGGTTTTTGATATTTTCAAAGATTTGCTCACCCACACTTCCGGCGATATTGAAGAAGCCTTTGAATGGCTCGATATGCTTGATAAAGAATATGATATTTTTAGTGATGAATATTCACTTCAGGATTTTGAAGAAGATTTAAAAAAACGGGGATACATCAAGGAAGAAGATCCTGAGGAGGGTAATTCAGGGCAAGGCAAAGGGAAAAATATCCTGACTCCCAAACTGGAATCTGCATTACGGGAATATGCCCTCGACCAAATCTTTGGGAAACTCAAAAAAAACGGAACCGGAAATCACCGCACCACCAAAGCAGGAATCGGAGATGAACGTGACGGTGAAAACCGCTCTTTCCAGTACGGAGATGACCTGGCCACCTTGAATTTAACGGAAAGTCTAAAAAATGCCCAGATCAATAATGGAATCTCAGACCTGCGCTTAACGGAAGATGACCTCATCGTAGAGGAAACCAAACATAAAGCACAAATGAGTACGGTGCTGATGATCGATATCAGCCACTCCATGATTTTATATGGTGAAGACCGTATTACACCGGCCAAAAAAGTGGCTATGGCATTGGTAGAATTAATAAAGCGTAAATACCCTAAAGACTCTATAGATATTATTGTTTTTGGAAATGAAGCCTGGCCTATTAAGATCAAAGATCTTCCCTATTTAAAGGTAGGTCCTTATCATACCAATACAGTCGCCGGACTGGAACTGGCTATGGATATTCTGCGGAGAAAAAGAAATACCAATAAACAGATTTTCATGATCACTGACGGAAAACCAAGCTGCATCCAGCTACCCAGCGGCGAGTTTTACATGAACAGCTATGGTCTGGATGAAAAGATTGTTTCCCAGTGTCTCAATAAAGCGGCACAAGCCCGAAAACTGAAAATCCCTATTACCACCTTTATGATTGCTCAGGATCCTTATCTCCGTCAATTTGTAGAAGCATTTACAGCTCAAAACAAAGGAAAAGCATTTCTTACAGGCCTGTCCGGTTTAGGACAAATGATTTTTGAAGATTACGAAAAAAACAGAATAAAGAGAATATAACCAGACGCCGGAATTAAATACCAGTCATCAAAATTCACTGATAAAGGCGTCACTATTTCTCATCAGATAATATAGTATTAGTAAACAAAATGAAAAACGATATCACATTTAAAGAATTAAAAAAATCAGGATATACTGATAAAACGATTAATGAAGAAATTCAGGGTAACCTCATTGCAAGAATTAAAGCTAAAGAACCTGTATTTGAAGGACTTTGGGGATATGAAGACACGGTAATTCCCCAGTTGAAAAAGGCAATTCTTGCCGGTCACCATATTAATCTGCTGGGACTTCGCGGACAAGCGAAAACAAGAATTGCCAGAAGTATGGTGAATCTGCTTGACGAATATATGCCTATAGTAAAAGGATCTGAAATCAACGACAGCCCGTACCACCCTATCTCAAAATTCGCCAGAGACCTTATTGCAGAATTAGGGGATGAAACCCCCATTTCGTGGGTACACCGTTCCAACCGTTTTTTCGAAAAACTGGCCACTCCCGATGTGAATGTTGCTGATTTAATTGGTGATATAGATCCTATCAAAGCAGCGACCCTAAAGCTGCCCTATTCTGATGAAAGGGTACTGCATTACGGAATGATTCCCCGTGCGAACCGTTCTATATTTGTGCTCAATGAGCTTCCTGATTTACAGGCAAGAATACAGGTTTCCTTGTTTAATATTTTACAGGAAGGAGATGTTCAGATCCGTGGATTTCAATTGAGAATGCCTCTTGATATTCAATTTGTCTTTACCGCGAATCCGGAAGACTATACCAATCGTGGCAGCATTGTTACCCCACTTAAAGACAGAATAGGTTCACAAATTTTCACTCATTATCCTAAAACAATCGCACTGGCCAGACAGATCACAGAACAGGAAGCCATGATTTCGCCTGAAGATCAGTCGCAAATACAAATCAGCAGTTTGGCAAAAGATCTTTTGGAGGAAGTTGCTTTTGCAGCCCGTGACAGTGAATACGTAGATGCAAAAAGCGGAGTAAGTGCCCGTCTGACCATCAGCGCCATGGAAAATCTGGTGGCCGCAGCAAAATTACGCCTGATTGAATCAGATGCCGAAAAGACTACAGTACGTTTGCTCGATTTTATGTCGATTATTCCATCTATCACAGGAAAAATTGAACTGGTATATGAAGGTGAACAGGAAGGAGCAGATTATGTAGCGAAAATATTAATTGACAAAGCTGTGATGAGACAGTTTGAAAGTATATTCCCACGCATCCCTAAACTGGAAAAAGAAGATATAAAAACACCTTACACTGATCTCATCAGATGGTTCAATAAAAACCATCTTGAACTCAATTACAATGATACGGATGTGGAGTTCTATGCTAAACTAGACAGTATAAAACCTTTAGTAGCACTTATTGAAGAAAATGCGTCAGAATTAAGTACGGAAGATCAAAATTTCTGTAAAGAATTAGTTTTATGGGCATTGACCATCAGCAGCAAAATCGATAAGTCTGAAAACAAGTCTGTTTTTACCTTTGATTCTGTGGGAATTGGGCAGTTTTTGCGTAATTAAAGAAAAGCAAGATAACATTGAAAAAACAAAACCTTCAGAGTACTTCTGAAGGTTTTTTATATCCAACCGGAAACCCGGTATTATTTTAAGACAAAGGACCTTGTTAACCGGCAGCAGGATCAGCAAGTTCTGTTGTAAGACCTATAAATTTCAGAAGATTCTTATTGTCAAAAAACAATGTTGTATAGTACTTCCCTTTTTTGAAAATCAGCTTTGCACCGCCCGAGAATGAGCTGTCATCTCCTAGCTTTTGGACCTTAGCACCATATTTACCGAATTTGGTTTTACTTTCCTCTAATGTTGTTTTATTCATGGCAAGACCAAAAGGCAGACCTTCCACAATAATAACTTTATCATCCGGAATATCGAAAAACATTTCGTTGATCACATTATTTTTTCCAAGGCTGCAATATAATTCCAATCCTGATTTGGTAAGCCATTTAGCATATTTTTCCTCATTGGCATCTCCATAGAAAACAGTTTCTGTATGCAATACTTTAGCAACTTTGTCAGTGGTTTGCGGGAAAATAAATTCAGCGTTTTTATCCAATAAAGAACTTAGCCCCTCAGCTTTCTGTGAAAATACAGTTAAGCTTACGAATTGAAAAAGTAGGGTTAAGATAAGGGTGAATGGTTTTATTTTCATAGGGTTATTTTTTAATGGTGATCATTTGATTTCTAAAGATATTAAAGTAATGCCTTACTTCAGGTTTCTTGATTTTAATTCTTCTTCTAATACTTTTTTGTCTTTTCCCCATTTATTGGCAGCAAAAAGAGCAAAAAGCACAGGAAGAAACGTAAAAAGTCCCAAACCATATTTTACAGTGCTGTAGGTGGCAATACCAATCAGAAATCCCAGGATTACAGCATTGGTAATGTCGTTAGACTTTTTCTTTTTTACTTTCTCTAATAGTTCCTGATCGGTTAACTCCGTTATTTCTTTTTCCATGGCTTGATACAATCTTTTAGTTATTATTTTTTAGTTTTTCATTCTGAAATGTTTTATTCATTCATCAATTGATGAAAATAATCCACTTTCAGGCGTGTGCTAAAATACAAAAAAGTCAAAACAAACCATGTGACTATAAATACCAGAAAAAACTACTGTATAAATTTCAGAAATCAGATCATCTTATTCTTGAGCTCTTTATACTTTGAGCGGCCTACAGGCAGTACTTCGCCTGTTTTAAGCAGTACACTGTAGCGGGTACCTGTATTGACGAGCACCTTTTCAACCTGCGAAAAATTAACTAAATAGGATTTATGGATCCGTTCAAACTGATCAGGAAGCAGCTGGTGTAATAATTCAAGAGACTTGTCGTGGAGCTCACTCCGGCCATTGGTAAGGTGAAGCTCGGTATAGATTCCGGCTCCCTTAATGTAAATAAGTTCTGTAATATTGATGAGACGAACCTGTCCGGCTTTTTTTACAGCAAGATATTTAATGTCTTCTTCCACTTTTAAAGCAGGGCTTACAAACCGTGTCAAGGCTTTAAAAAACCGCTCCTGATCGAAAGGTTTTGGAACAAAATCAAGCACCCCATAAGCAAAAGCAGTAATAGCCTTATCGGTATTAGCCGAAACAATAATCGTATGAAAAGAGGCCGCTACCATCTGTTCCAATATTTCAAATCCATTATCTCCATTGAGATTAAGGTCCAGAAGCAACAGATCAGGAAGCTGATTTCTAATTTGATCAAGTCCTTTCTGTAAAGAGTCACAAATACTAATTGTAACGGGTTTACTTGCAAAGAATTCGATGGTCATTCGTTCCAGGCGGCGGGCAATCCTTGCCTCATCCTCTATAATCAGTATGTTCATTGTCGTAAAATATGAATGGTAGATATCCAGCCGTTTTCAGTAGCAACTGAATCGAAGGTCCAGTTTTGGCCATAGCTTTCAGTTAGCCGTGCTCTAATATATTTAAAGCCATTTCCTCCAGTCCTTTTCGTCATTACTTTCCGGTTTTCTGCCAGTGTTTCAAAAGTATACTCATGGGTTTTCTCTTTCAAAAAATAAGAGAGCACAAATTTCACAGTATTTCCCGGTAAAGGTTCACTATGAGTTATACCATTTTCCAGTAAAGTATGAATAATAGCCGGCGGTATGAGCTGCTCTTCATCTATTCCCACCTCTTCCCAAATGTAATTGATTTCTTTACGGAACCCCATAATCGATATATGCTGCCGGCAAAGCTCCAGTTCTTTAGTAATAGGAATTAGAGTTTGCTCGGAAATTTCATTCATAATGTCAAATTCTGTAGCCAGTGCCTGTATGAACCGTGAGCCTTCCTTAGGAGATTCTTCTACCCAATCCATCATAGAGGTCAGCGTATTTCTTAAAAAATGAGGCTGAATATTCTTTTTAAGCAATTCTAACTGTAATCTTGAAGAAAGCAATACTGCATTCTGATGTTCTGTTTCAATGACACTTGCCCTAATGGAATGAAGGTAAAGCATACTCAATACAATGACGGTAAAACTGATAAACAGGCCAAAGTCATAAACCACCGATTTATTAACCAAAGCACTGATTACAAGTGCTGCCAACGCTATAAAACCTCCTTTTTCTTTTTGAATAATACCATTCAAAACTACAATGAAAGCTGCAATCAGCATAGCCAAACTATAAAGACGTGCAGTAAGATCATAAGCTCCATAATGTACAATGTAAAGCAATACTAATGTAATGAGTAAGGCACCCATCAACCATTTCCCCTGTTTACAATTAAACTGAATGATAAAATATAAAGGCACCAGCAGGGCATTGGCAAAGGTAAGCCACCCGATGATTTCAAGACGTACAAAAAAATCAGTATACGGGATTACGACATGGAATTTCAGGTATTCCATGATCAGTAAAACAAAAAAAAGAAAACATATAGAAGCAAAGATCAGGGTATCCCATGGCCTGCGTCTGCTGTTCAGGTAAAGAAAAAAATAATAGACAGCCGCAATCAGAAAAGCTCCTGCCATCAGATTCATATAAGACATTGTCACCAAAGGTTTTGTTAATAATACCGTATAGCTATCCATCTTAAAATCTACAGAACGCTGTACCTCAGGAAAAAATGATTGCGAACTGCGCAAGGCAACGGTATGGAAACCTGGTGAAATCAAATGGTCCGGAACCCTGTAATAACTGCTCTCAGTCCCCGGCATTTCTGGCTTTCCATGTTGGGGAAGCTGTCCGTTGTGTCCAATCAGTACTCCATCCCAATATACCTCAAAAGCACCAAAAGACTGAATCTGAAGGCCAAGAGGTTTCAGCTCATTTTCCACCGGACGTAACTCAAAATGGGTTCTCGACCAAAATATCCTGTCCAGGGTATTTCCCCTGGTCTGAGACCAGTCTTTATCATCATAATCTTTTGCTGCCCATACCTTGTTATCACCTGTTTTATAGACAGGTATCGGTTCTTCAGTACGGATCACAGGTCTGGTCAGTGCACTGAGCAATGTCAACAAAAATAACAGGTTATGCATGATGTAAATATACAAGGTAATTTTCAAAGCCTGATGGCTGTTTAGAAGCTTATAGAGTCGTTGAAATGTTTTCACAGATAACCGGTTTATCCGTGATCTAAATTTACATCATGAAACTATTAGCAACACCTTTTCTTATCTTTATAACTGTGTCATACTGCTTTGCACAGACAGGTCAGATAACCGGTATCATCCATGAAAAACAAGGTACCTCCATACCGTATGTAACCATTACGGTAAGAAGTAACACAGAAAGTCCTGTTGCCGCCGGAATTTCGGATACCAAGGGCGCTTTCCGACTGGAAAATATCCCTGCAGGGAATTACACAATCAACTACAATCTGATCGGATTTCAGGCGATCAGTAAACCTTTACAGGTAAACCCCAATGAAGTAACCAACCTTGGAACCATCGTTTTAGAACCTGATACCAAGTTATTACAGGAGGTAAATGTAACAGCTCAGCGATCATCAGTCAGTTTAAAACTTGATAAAAAGGTTTTCGAGGTGGGTAAAGATGTCGTCTCCCAATCCGGGGCGGTAACCGACTTACTCAATATTGTACCTTCAGTAAGTGTCAGTCCCGGAGGAACAATCAGCCTGCGTGGAAATAGCAGTGTATTGGTACTCGTGGACGGGCGTCGTACGGGATTAACCCAAAATAATGCCCTGGAACAGCTTCCTGCCGATCAGGTAGAGCGTATAGAAGTCATCACCAATCCTTCTTCCCGATTCGATGCAGCGGGTTCCGCAGGGATCATCAATATCATTCTTAAAAAAAATAAGAAGGCCGGATTCAGTGGCCAATTGCGTCTGGTGGGTGGTATTCCTAATGAGACCCGTATAAGTCCCAGTTTAAGTTATAAATCCAATAGAATTAATTTATTTGCAACTTATGGAATACGGTTATCAGATTATGTTGGTTTATATACCATGCAGCAATCTGCCGGACTTTCCGGGACCCCGGTATACCTGAACCAACGTCAGGATGAAGACCGGCATGATGATGCAAGGCTACTCTATTTTGGTGCAGACTTTCAAATCAATGATCATAACACGATCACTGCTGCTTTCATGCGGAATTCAACCAATGATCATGACAAGACCCGGCTAAGTTATTTATATTCCGGAAAAAACAGCGTTCCTGACAGCAGCCTCAGCCGAAGTGGTGAATCATGGGAAAAACGAAGCTATAACCAGCTCGAATTTAATTATACTAAAACTTTTGAGAAAGCAGGTAAAAAGTTGACGGTAGATATGCAATATGATTTCTGGGACAGCGATAAAGACTGGAATTTATCCACCAGCAAAATTTTACCCGTTACCACTACATTCCCTATGATCAGGACAAATTCTTTCGGAAAAAGTAAGGACCTGATGATTAAGACCGATATGGTACAGCCTTTAGATAGCACTTCTACCCTGGAATTTGGTTTAAAAATGGAAGACCGCAGGGTAAACTCTGATTTTATTGCAGAGCAACAGAATACTGCAAGCTGGGAAATTATTGACGGGATCGACAATCATCTCTTGTATAAAGAACTGATAGGAAGTGCCTATATACAGTTTTCCGGTAAAACAGGCGCTTTTGGTTATCAGGCAGGCCTTCGTGGTGAGCTCACTCATATCGGTATTGATGACCGTGCAGGCAGTTACACCAATCAAAAGAATTACAATCGTCTGTTTCCAACATTAAATATCAGCTATCGTTTCAATGCTGCCGCCAACTTGCAAGCCAGCTACAGTAAACGTATCAACAGACCCAGACTGGGAATGCTTTATCCGTTTAATGAGCTTACTGATTTGAGCACCCGTTATGTTGGCAATCCGGACCTTAACCCATCTTACGCCAATGTATTTGAACTGGCTTTCCTCAAAAACTGGAAAACATTTACTGTTAACCCATCTCTTTATCACCAACGAAATAACGGCGTAATAGAGGATTATACTTTCCGGGATGCTAACGGTTTATTGATCACCATGCCAGTGAATATTAATAAAGAAACACGTACCGGTTTTGAGCTCTCTCTACTCTACAACCCTTTCAAATGGCTACAGGCAAATGCTGAGCTGAATGTGTATCACTATAAGGAGCAAGGCAGTTATCAAAATCAAAACTTTGATTATTCCGGTAATACACTTACAGCCCGTTTGAGTTCCCAACTAAAATTTAAAAATAAGCTTTCTTTTCAGGCAGTCTATAACTTCAGAGGAGCTAATGCTACAGCGCAAACCCGTACAGACGCACTGCACAGTATTGACCTGGGGCTCAGCAAGACTTTTTGGAAAGATAAAGCAACACTTACGCTGGATGTAAGCAATTTGTTTGAACTCCGAAAGTTTAACACCAGAACTATTGGATCGGATTATGAAATTAATCAAACCAGCATTCCCAATGCGGCCCGTTATCGTCTGACATTAGTTTATCGTTTTAATCAAAAGGATAATCAGACGGTGCGACAAGCTAAAAGTGGCAACAGAGATTAGACTATATGAACATAAAAAGGACCTCTTTTGTAAGCAGGTCCTTTTTCATTCGTCTTATATTCTCAAGTTTTTTCTCCGTTATTTTAGAATACCTGGATGGAGTGGTCTTTGAGTATTTTATACAAATCCAGTGATTTTATTCTCAGATAATATTTTGATGACTTAAATAAGCTGATCTGATGTTTTATATCTGTTGGTTTCTTCAAACCAGTTCAGATAGCCACTGATCCATAAGCCCTGCCCTTCCAGAAATTTCTTCACCACCGGCGTATAGATACCAAAATCGGGAATATCATTATACAGATCCATAAAGCACTCCACACGGGAGTTATACATCTGAACAGCTTCATCAAAAGCATCTTCAATTGAACATTTCCGTTCATTCTGGATAACCAATACAAGGTTCATCGCTTCATCATCCCGCATTTCTTTTTCCAATGAAATCAGATCATTACTCCAGGCAAATAAATCTCCTGCCAGGATGCGGGCTTGCTGGATGAAAGGATGCACTACAATATAATCAGGTAAAATACCTGTTACCAACTCTATCTTATCATTTACAGTAGCCATAGCCACATTTTTTCTACGAATGGGTATATATTCATTAATGGTGGGATAGTTAATGTTCTTACGGTAGCTTATCGATGAGTCTATTTCTATCCCTTCAAGATACTGAGAGATATCGTATACATATCTTTTCATCCAATCTTCTGTTGCAATATTTTCAAATTCCCTCATAAAGATAGAAAATTGATGAATAATAGGATTTTCTTCCGGTTCTGGAATTGTACCCATCGCTATCTCCATCATACGATAAGTTACCTTTGACAATTCATCCCCCTGAAGTGGAGCATAATAATCATCCTGAGCAATCCCCCACAGCAAAGCTCTGGTGATGGAAGTCAATACGGAGAGAGAAGCATCCGGCCAGCAATGGGCAGCCCAGGAAGCACCATTGAGCCTCATCATCATTTTGACAAAGGATGGGGATAAAGAACTATATTCTTCCCTGATCCATCTTTCGCTCTCTTCCTTAAGGAACTCTACATGTGGACTTATACGTTGCGGGAATGGACTCAGTAGCAAAACCTTAAGGTCTTTTGTGATTGTTTTATTCATTAATTTGAATGTTTACATGATTTGAATTCAGTTTTATTTTAATTTCCCACGTAATTTAACTATTATTAATCATAATATTGTTTATTTAAATTATTTAATCTAAAATCAAATAATTTAAATAAATACTTAAAACATAATAATTTATTATAACTACATTTAACAAATGTCAATTCTCATTTAAAAATTTATTCTCCGTGAACGCTCATATTAAAACCAATGTCCCTCTTACTTCTGCTTTAGTGCTACAACAATCAAATTCAGTATACACTTCTGATCTGGAGAAAAGATATCTTGAATATATTGACTTCGGCTCTATAGCGGCTGCCAATGAACAGATGGCTTCCGTTTCTGCCACTATTAGCGATGTAATCTGCTTAAGAAAAAGATATATCAGAAAAGCACTTTCAGAACTACTCCTTTCCCATCCTCAACAACAGGTATGCATTCTTGGAGCCGGTCTGGATCCATTATCAATTTTTCTGTTGGAACACTGTGCAGATAGGATCAGCCATATTTTCGAAGTAGACGGAAGCGATACTATTCACACTAAAGCAACAATTTATTCAGATTTGATTCCTGATACCGATCTTCCTCATTGTATTCAATGTAATTTAACGGATACCAAACTACTTATGGAGACATTGCAGCTACAGGGATATCAACCTGAAAAGCCTTCCGTTATTCTTTTTGAAGGAGTTGTTCACTATATCCATAATCATCAATTTATTACACTGATGCAAAGGTTTAGATCTGGAGATAAGCACAATAGGGTAATCATGGATTATTGCCTTGAACTTACAGATGTACCTGAGTATGCGCAACCTCTTCACAATACTATTATAGACCTGTTTGAAAAGTTTATAGATGACCGTGTAAACCTGTATTCCAGAAAAGGAATAATGGCAGTCATCAATGATTTAAATGTCAGTAGCATCCAAATGGACAGCATAAAAAATGTCGAATTTCAGCTGAATGGAAATAATAAACTGTTTCAGCAGCAGGGTGAAGGACTGCTGGAAATGCTCACTTTTTCTATCTGACCCGGTTATTCCAAACATACACATCAGACGATATTCATACTGAGTCTTGAATTACAATAAAAAAAGACCTCTTTCGTAAGGAGGTCTTATTGTTTTTATATTCATGAGTTTCTTTTCCTATTCTTTAAAAATACCCGGATTGATCAGTCTATGAGCATTTTATAAAATCCATTAATTATTTCCCGGTTTCTTTTTCTATTTTCAGAAGCATTGCTTTTGCGTTTGGATTTGTTGGTTCCAGTTCTAATACTTTTTGATAATCCTTTTTTGATAATTGATAATCTTTTTTATTAAAATAAGCTTCACCTCGGCTGTCATAGACATTTGCTGATGTTGGAAATTCATTGATATTCAAAGTGAAAATTTTGATGGCAGCATCTATTTCATGATTATTCAAATATTCATATCCCAGCATATTGAGTTCGCTTTCATTCGAGAAATTGTAATCGTTAGGTTGAGTTTTCTTTAGTTTTTTGTAAAGTTCAAGACCTTTCTCTACACTTTTGGACAACTCTTTTCTTATCGTTGCAGAAATTGACTCTTTACTCGATTGTAAAGGGTAATTTTTAAATTGATTCAAGCCTGCAATGCTTGCCACAATTTCTTCTACTATCTTATTGCTGTTACCATTGGTCATCACAACCATTCCATTTCCATCTTCAACGCTTCCCAAATAGAAACAAATAAACCCATCAGTTCCTCCGCCGTGATTAAAATATTTCACGCCATTAAAATCATTTGAAAATGTTCCAAAATCTTTCTCCAGTCTTTTTTGTGACATTTCTTTAGACAAAATTTTATTTGATTTTCCCACTAATGACAGTTGGGTTTCAATAATATATTTTGCTAAATCTGTTGGGTTTGTCCATAAACCGGCCGCTGCTTTTTCGGGGTAAATATGATACTTTCCCCTCACTTCTTTATCATAATTATAGCCCGTTGCCAACAAATTTTCTTTGTTTTTTGTAGGGGGCTGGCTGAAAGAACTGTTATCCATCCCCAATGGAGTCAAAACATTTTTCAGCATATAATCTTCATACTTTTCGCCGGTTGTATTTTCGAGAATTAATTGACTAATTGTCGTTCCCCCACCAGAATACTGCAACGTCACCCCCGGTTCAAATACAGACCTGACAGCACCGGAATTGGAAGGTTTCAATCCGTCAAGCGTTTGAATTGTCGTAGGTAAAGCGGCTCCTTTTTCATAACCTCCGAAACCATGAACTGACAACCCTGCTTTATGATTCAATAAATTAGCGATAGTAATTTTCTTGCCTTTTGAAACATCATCATAAGGAAATTTCCATATTTTCAGGTAATTATTAATATCATCATCCAAACCTAATTTTCCTTCCTGAACTAATTTTAAAATACCTAAGCTATTAATAGTCTTACTAATAGATCCTGCCTGAAACAGCGTTTGGGGAGTTGCTATTCTTTTCTCAGAAGCATCTGCAAAACCGTATGCTTTCGCCCATTCTATTTTGTAATCTTTAATCACCGCAATACTTACTGCGTTGACATTATAAAAAGACATTCTATCTTTTAAAGAAGTCTTCTTTTTTGATTTATCCCAATGGTAGAAGTCGTTTTCAAATAGTTTTATCTTGTCATTTACATTTTGTGCAAAAATGTTGAGTGATAAAAACAATATAATGATTGCATGTATTTTTCTCATATGTCAATAACTGAATGGTATGGTTATCCTATTTTTTCTCTGTTATTATCATAACAACTCATAAAACGTTTCTGTTACATTTTAATGATGATACTTCTATTCTCTATTGTGCCATTTTTTTCCAATTTTTAAAAAGTACTATGATCACCTTTTTGTTTTGGCCACAATCCTTTTATAGCAAAAAAAGTTGCAAACCACTTGATTTGCAACTTTTTCCGGAGAGATGGACAGCCCAGTCCTTCTTTTAATATTTTCATATATAATTAAAAATAGCCCAATAAGACATATCTCGTTTTTGCTATTATTAATTTTTGTTTTTTGCCATTAATTTCATCCATTTACTTTGGAATAAATTACCGTATCGATAAATTCCCCGTTATAGAATTCACTTTCTTTAAAATGTCCTTCTTTCATAAAATCACATTTCTCCAATACTTTGGCAGAACCTAAATTGGCAGGATCAATCAACGCTTCTACCGAGTGTAATCCCATTGTAGCAAAACCATAATTAACCACTTCAGCAATGGCCTCAGTAACATAACCTTTTCCCTGAAAATCCGGAAGCAGCATATAACCGATTTCTGCCCGGTAATGCTCAGATTTAATATGATAATAACCGATAGTCCCAATCATTTTAGCGTCACCTTTCAGGGTAATTGCCCAATTAATGATTTCATTACTGCTAATTTTTTCATCAATTGCTTTGAGGTGTTCCGATGCTTCTTCGATTGATGTGGCTACTGGTTTGGGAATATATTCCATTACTTTGGGATCAGAGCGTAATGCAAATAATTCATTGATGTCATTTACATCAGCACGTCTGAGTTTCAGTCTTTCCGTTTCCAGTTCAGGAAACTCTGAGAAATTTATCGTAAGCATTATTAGTTTTATATTCCTGTAAAGGTATAGTTTTTTGCTATCAATTTTCTGTGAAAAAATATTGACTTATAAAAATAGAAAAAGGATTAAGCTGATTATTTTCACTTTTTTATAATTCTGATTTTCTGCATAATAAGACAGCATAATCAACTACCATTTGAACAACTCCAAAGATTACGAAAGTCTTAAATCACTATCCTTGTTATATAAGACCTATAGAGAAAATTTGAGAAAGAAAACTTTAATAAAAAACAAAACCCACTGATAATCAGTAGGTTTATATTTAATACTCTGCGGAGAGTGAGGGATTCGAACCTATGATTTACAATCCTTATTCAATCTATATTTTCCATCTTTTAAAATAACAACTGCCATGATTCTGCCACAGTTTTCAGTTAGATATCAAATAAGAATCTAAAGCTTAACTTTTTAGTAATTTAATTTTTTCAAAAATAAAACTTTTTCATAACAATTCAAAATCCATATAAGAAACCTCAACCATACAGTTTTAGCACACTTTTGTTGAGGATTTAGCTCAACTACTTATTATTAATAAAGACTTTATTCATATCTAAAAATATCATACAATAAATAGCTATGAATTAACTCATTTAAAATATTGAATACAAGGATTTTTGAAGAGCTATTTTTTTTAAACAAAAGCGTGATATATACAACATTAAAGAAGTAATTTGTAATACAATAGATTATATAATAACCAACTTTGTATATTAGCAATTAAGTTACACTAAAATAGACATTCTAGATACAATCTATAACAAAGTTACAAATCTTTTAAAATACTAAAGATAAACTTTTAAAAGTTCATCTTTTTGTTCTATTTGAAAGACATACACTTTTTATACAGCATATCTTCTTAATTTTCCGGTAAATATTGCTCTCTGCTACTAATATTTTACCCCGTCTTTATTTTGAAAAGGGCAAGTACCAGTTTCATAAATTTCTCCACTCCTTTTTCAGTAATTTAATATTGCTGATCAGCAGGATTATCCTTTGCAACCCAGTCTTTCTCTACAAATTGTTCCAGCAAAAGTTGTCCTAATTTTTCGCCAATAAGAGTAGGAAGATTTAGCGGGTTTTCTTCCGGTAGATTTATTCATATTCGTACTGGGTTATATTTTTTATAGGGATATATTAGTTCAAATGCAGATAATCCTTAATTGTTTTCAGAACTCCGAAGCTGTCATTGGTACAGGCTTCAAAATTGGCGACCTGCTTTACGTTCGGATGGGCATTTTTCATAGCGTAAGAATACTTAGCATTCTTCAGCATTTCTATATCGTTCATATAATCACCGAAAGCCATCGTATTTTCAGGAGAAATACCCAACGATTTTTGAAGTATTTTCAGAGCATTTCCTTTGTTAATATCTTTATTCATAATATCAAGCCAGTATTCTCCGGAAACAACTACTTCCAGACCGAATTCTTCAAATCTTTTAAGAGCCGGATACAGATATTTTTCAGCACCTTCGGGATGATAGACTGCTATTTTAAAGGCTGTATCATCAATTTTTTCCGTAAGATCATCTTTTCTCATGTTTTCAGTATAGTACTTTGAGAAAAAGTCTACAAACTGCTGATCTTCGGTTTCGTAATAAGCCATTTTTTTAGCTGATAATACTGCTTTGGCTCCTGGTATTTCCCGAACAGCTTTGATAACCTCAACTATATATTGATATTCCAGTATATCGGCAAAAAGCTCCTGATCTTTATAGATAACATAGCCGCCATTTTCAGCGATAAAACCGATCTCACTTTCTATTTCTCCGAAATAATGGGTGATTCCGGGCATCTGTCTGCCGCTTGCAGGGACAAACAGAATATTTCTTTTTTTCAGTTCTTTGTAAACATCCGAAAATTCAGGGCTCATTTCATGGCTGGAATTGAGGAATGTCCCATCCATGTCCGTCACAATTAATTTAATCTGTTCCATAATTTTATTGGGAAAAGCAATTGTATGTATCAGAATCACAATTTGCTTATTCTTTTTCAAAGATATTGATTTTATTATTTTTTCTTGTAGTGAATGGTAGGAAGGTTTCTTAATATGGCTGCGCTTTGTTCCGGAGTAATGTCCCGTTGAGGTTCTGCCAGCATTTCATATCCTACCATAAATTTTTTAACTTCCGCACTTCTAAGGAGGGGTGGATAAAAATGCATATGAAAATGCCATTCCAGATGTGGTTTTCCATCTGTAGGTGATTGGTGAATTCCCGCAGAATAAGGAAATGACATTTCAAAGAGATTATCATATATCGTGGTCAGAGTCTGGAGAATAGTTGCAAAAGATTCTTTTTCATTCTCAGAAAATGCTGCCATATTTTCTCTCTTCTGCTTACTTATAATCATTGTTTCATAAGGCCATAACGCCCAAAACGGCACCAATGCGACAAAGTGTTCATTTTCTGCGACGATGCGTTCTCCAGCTGTGATTTCCTGTTCAAGATAATCTTCCAGTAATGTTCTCTTATTTTTCTCAAAATAGGATTTCAACTGATTCTGGGTTTTCTGAACCATAGCCGGAATAGACGACTGCGCCCATATCTGACCGTGCGGATGAGGATTGCTACATCCCATGACACTTCCTTTATTCTCAAAAATCTGAACATACTTGATATGATCCAGAGTGGCCAGTTCATTGAACTGCTCCTGCCATACATCCACTACATTTTTTAGTTGTTCCACCGACATTTCCGGTAAGGTAAGACTGTGATTTTCGGAAAAACAAACCACTCTATTGATTCCACGTTCCGGAAGAAGAGTAAAAAAAAACGAATTTTCTTCAGAAAAATCAACTTCTTCATTTAGCAACGCCCCAAAATCATTATTAAAGACATAAGTCCCTTTATACTCAGGATTTCGGGCTCCATTAGCACGGATATTCCCGGAACACAAATAGCAATCCGGATCGTATACAGGTCGATTTTCTTCTGTAGTATCTTCTTTCTGTCCCTGCCATGGTCTGTTTGCCCGTTGTGGAGAAACCAGTATCCATTCATCCAATAGAGGATTGTATCTTCTGTGGGGATGCTTATTACGGTCAAATGATATATTCATTAGTGTATTCTTTTATCCCGTCGGAAATTTTAACATGATAAACTTTCATCTGAATATTGAAATTTTCAAGATATTTTTCACTGATGATCCGGATCACTTCTTCAGCTTTATTTTCCTGAATCAGGTTGATGCTGCAGCCTCCGAAGCCACCTCCCATGATTCTCGCTCCCAACACTCCTTTCTGCTGTAATGCATTTTCCACTAAAAAATCAAGTTCATTACAGCTGACCTCAAATTCTGTTGAAAGCCCGGCATGGGTTTCTGTGAGAAGTGTTCCCAGATATTCAATATCTCCCTCTGAAATAGCTTTTGCAGCCATTTCCACTCTGTAGATTTCTTTAAGAAGATAGAGACATCTTTTATATGAAATACTTCCCATTTCTTCTTTTACATGATCAAGCATCGCCAGCGTAAAATCTCTGAACTTTTTGATTTCCGAGAAGTTTTTCCATAAAACTTTTTTCCCGTGTTCAACATCTTTACGCCTTTCATTATAACCGGATGTCAGATGACTATGCTTTACACAGCTGTCAAAAAGCAGCAGGCTGTATCCTTTAAGGTCAGCATCGAAATATTGATGCTCCAGGGAATTACAATCGAGCATAATCACTTTATTTTCTTTTCCGAAAACGGAGGCAAACTGATCCATAATCCCGCACTGAACTCCAGCAAAAGAATGTTCCGACTTCTGTCCAATCACTGCAATCTCTTTTTTTGACAATTGAAGATCAAAAAGCTCATTGAGGATATATGCAAAACCGCATTCAAGTGCTGCTGATGAAGAAAGCCCTGCTCCCATTGGAATAGTACTGCTGAAGACAATTTCCATCCCACAAAATTGGTTTTCCAGCTTCTGCAGCTGGCTGAAAACGCCCAGAATATAGTTCATCCACATTTGCTCAACCGGTTTTATCTCCATAGTGACATCAAATGTATATTCTTCTCCAAGGTCTTTGGCTATAATGGTACAAAAATTAGACTGTGGCAGCCTGCGGACAGCAAAACAGATGTATTTGTCTATGGCAGCAGGCAATACAAAACCGTCACTATAGTCTACATGCTCACCGATAATATTAATTCTTCCGGGAGAAAGGAATATATGTTCGGGTACTGATTTGAACTCGGTTTTAAACTTATTTATAGTTTGGTTGATTAACTGTTCATCCATATCAATCTTTTCTGATAAAACAGATCTTAGGTGATCTAAAGAATAAAACTACTGAATTTATAACAGAGATTATACTTTTCCTGCCCAACCTTATTTCATTTTTTGTGAATCTTTGATGAACTGATCTAATCCTGAATCTGTGAACGGATGTTTAAGAAGAGAAAGTATAGGGGCCAATGGACAGGTCACAACATCAGCACCAATCTTTGCACAGTTGATAATATGCATACTGTGTCGGACAGAAGCTGACAGTATCTGTGTCTGAAAAGCATAATTGTCATAAATCGTCCTGATTTCTGAGATCAGATGAAGACCGTCCGTAGAAACATCATCCAGTCTGCCCAAAAACGGAGAAACATAAGTAGCTCCTGCTTTGGCAGCCAACAAGGCCTGACCCGCTGAGAAAATAAGAGTACAGTTGGTTTTTATTCCTTTTTCAGAAAAATACCTGATTGCTTTAATTCCGTCCCTTGTTACAGGAACTTTTACGACAATCCGCGGATGTAATGAGGCGAGTTCTTCCCCTTCTCTAATCATCTCTTCAAAAGTAATTCCCAATACTTCAGCGCTTATATCTCCATCAGCAATTTTACAGATATCCAAATAGTGATTATGGATATTATGTTTTCCCGAAATACCTTCTTTCGCCATCAGTGAAGGATTGGTGGTTACTCCGTCCAAAACTCCAAGGGCACTAGCCTCTTCTATCATCGCCAGATTGGCGGTATCAATAAAAAATTTCATAGATATTATTATCGTTTATAAGTGTTAAATTTACACTTATATTTTAATAAATCATCATGAGAATATATTTTTTTACTGGTCTTCAAAAAACTATTCCATGAAGTAATTAAACTCTTTCCTGTACTGAGAAGGACTTTTTTGGATATATTCTTTAAAAGTTTTATTAAAATAACTGAAATTATTAAACCCGGATTCAAAGCAGACTTCTGTAATGCTCAAAGGCTGCTCCGCCAGAAGCTTAAGCGCATGGGTAATTCTATATTCATTTACAAAACGGGTAAAGGTCTTGTTGGTGATTTTTTTAAAATAACGGCAGAAAGACGGTACTTTCATATTGGCAAGATCAGCCACATCTTCCAGGGTAATGGATTCTTTGAAATGGTCTTTTACGTGATTAAATATAAGATTGATTCTCTCATTATCTTCAATCTGTGTCTGAAGATAATATTTTCCTGCATTTAAGATTCTGTAATCCTGAGTAACAGACAGCTCATCCAATATTTTCAGGAATCTGCACAGCTTGTCCAAAGAGGAAGCTTCATGCATTTCAACAATCTCTTTTCCGATTGCTTTTTTCACGTCTTCTCCAAATACTATTCCTGCCTTGGACTTTTCAAGCAAAGCAGAAATCCTTTGCATCTCCGGTATGCTCCAGATAGGTTCTCCTAAAAAAGCAGACTTAAACTGAATAACCATTTCATACTCATTATGTGTATTCTCGTTGGTAAGCCCGCAGTGCGGAAGATTACTTCCTATCAAAACCAGGTCTCCATCTGAAAAATAAGAAATACTGCTTCCGATCTGTCTTTTTCCAGAGCCTTTACAGACAAAAATCAGTTCAATCTCAGGATGATAATGCCAGACATGTGATTTTATATTCTCATTGGTCAGGAATTTCAGACTGGTAAAGCTACTTCCTAAAGTAGGCCTTATGGCTTCAAAAGATGGGCTTACAAGTTTCATAGGACAAAATAAATAATTTCATATGTAAAATTAACAAATAACACATCAATAATAACAATTAAAGTTAATATAAGACATAAATGTGGAAATTTAATTATAGCCTGAAAAATATTACTGCCATAGATTTGCAGTATCAATTCTAAAAGCCTTAATCCATGAGCACATTATTAAAAGCCGTATTTTTTGCAGGATCTTTATTGTTTTCAGCAAATGTAATGAGTAAGGACAGAGATTTTTCCCTTTCCTTTGGAAACGTACAAGACAAAACATTGAACTTTGAGCTTTCAAATGCCAGAAGTGTATCTGTTTTTGTTTATAACAATGCACATGATGAGCTATTTTTCGAGAATCTTGCAGATGGAGATCATGTAACAAAGACTTATGATTTTCAGAATTTTACCCCCGGAACTTACTATCTGGTAGCAGAATCGGAAGTGAAAATAGAGAAATACAGGATAAAAATCAGTGCTGATAATGTTATGGAAGTAGAAAAAGCACCTGTAAGTGCTGTCCATAAGCCTGAATATACCATTTCCGGGCATATGGCAAAGCTTCACATGTCTGACGTGAAAGGCACAGTAAGCATTTCGGTATCTGATCTTTCCAATACAACTTATTATACATCCAGCAGAAAATCCGAAGACGGAAAAGTGGATATCACTTTTGATCTTGATCCCAAAACAGCAGACCAATATATCATCCGGGTTGAAGAAAACGGAAATGTGTTTAACAAAATAATTTCTCTCCGATAAACCGGAATATATACAGATAGATTGACATATCGATCATTCCAAATTATTTTGGATTAAAATTTTACTTACAGTTTATTGTTTTGAGGCAGCTCTCATTTCCGATCCGGAAAAGAGCTGCCTCATTTTTTTAGTTGTGATGTGCCATATCCAGCTTAATCTTCTTAAGATCTTCCAGTTCATGAACGGGGCGTTCAATGTCATAAGGAATCGGTTTTTTGGAAAAAGTCTGGAAATACAGCAGGCAGGCATCTTTCCACCATATCGCATCTCTGGACTGAATTCTGAGTTTTGACTGAACATCAGCAAATCGCTGTTCATCTATATAAGGTTCCATCCTATCCCATACTTTCTGATAATCCCTTACCTTTTTCACTCCGGAATCATAAGTATAGCATAGCTCATCCCACAGCGTTTTTCCGTCTTTCATTTTATAATCCCATGGAACATGATGAAACCAAAGGATAAGATTTTCCGGGCAGGTTGAGATATTTCCGTATCTTTCATTAAGTGGTGGAAAATACTGTGAAACAGCATTACTTCCTGTTTTTGTTCTGTTAAAACCCAATCCCAGTGCATCAGCTTGATGGTAATAGACAGGTGACCAGTCCGGTCTTCCGCCTTTATAATCTCCCCATGGTTCAGGACCGTAGTGATGACCTCCCGCAAAGATATGATGTAATCCCAAAGGCATCATATAGTCCACGGCAGTTTCTCTGGAGGAAAGCATGATCTCTTTTACCGGATTCAGGAAGTTCTCATCATCTGTAAACGTCATTTTAATCCACTCATCTGCAATCTGCTCTGAGCTCAGCTGGTGATTCCATGCCAGCCTCCCGAATGCATACCAGTTGGCCTGTGCAAAATGATGGCCCGTCCAGTTGGTATCTTCTCCGATATTGGCAACGGCAGAAATAGCTGTAATTTTTGCAGCTCTTAAAGTACCATCTGTAATTTTAGCAATGGTAGATCCTTGCCCGTCAGAATAAGTATCGCTTTCCAATGTTTCTTTGAATAAAGGCGCCAAATAAACAAGATGGTTTGAAAAACCAAGATATTCCTGTGTGATCTGAAACTCTACCATTTCAGAAGTTTTTTTCAAAGCACCAAAAAGTGGATTAAAAGCTTCACGGGGCTGAAAATCAACCGGGCCGTTTTTGATCTGAATGATCACATTATCTCTGAACTTACCATCCAGAGGAACAAACTCAAGATAAGCCTGTTTGGCTCTGTCATCCTTGCTTGGGCTATATACAAATGCTCTCCACATTACAATTCCATTGTAGGGTTTCAATGCATCAGCCATCATATTGGCTCCGTCTGCATGGGTTCTTCCGTAATCCTGAGGTCCCGGCTGCCCTTCGGAATTGGCTTTCACCAGAAATCCTCCGAAATCTGGGATCAGTCTGTAAATTTCAGCAGCTTTATCTTTCCACCATTTTTGTACATCTTTATTCAATGGATCTGAATTTTGCAATCCACCCAGAACTTTTGGTGAAGAAAAATTCACGGAAAGATATACCTTTATGCCATAAGGTCTGAAAATATTAGCCAGAGCTCTGACTTTTTTAAGGTAGTCTTCCCTAAGCATATTGGGAGAAGCATTCACATTATTCAAAACAACGGAATTGATTCCTACAGAGGCATTCGCTCTCGCATATTCTTCATAGCGTGGAGATATCTTATCAGGTAAACCCTCCCATTTCCAAAGGGATCGTCCGGCATATCCTCTTTCAATACTTCCATCGAGATTATCCCAATGATCCAGAATTCTTACATCGTATGAAGGTTTTTCAATACTGTTTACATGAGACAGATCAGCTTTTGTCTGCTGCAAACGTAAAATATGATAGACACCATATAACAGTCCTATTTCTTTGCCTGCAGAAATAACGATTTTTTCAGGCGTTGAAACAATTCTGTAACCGTCTTTCAGATTTTTATCTTTATTTTCCGTACGAAGTTCCACCGTTTGTCCCTGCCAGTGGCTGCTCAGCTCTTTTCTGGCAATGTTGAGCATAGGACTGCTGCCTTTGGAAATGATCTTATCTGCTGATATTCCATGTTTTACAGGAAACCTAAGCCATAGCTGACTTCCGTCCTCTGCGAAAATCAGTAGCGGAATCATCAGAAAAAAAAGGATATAGAGTCTCAGATATTGCATTGAAAAATTTTAAATAATTAAGAATTTCTATTGCTGGTCTTCAAGACCTTCAATTGTTTTGATTTTACCTTCATGATCGTATTCCAGTTCAATTACTTTCATACTTCTCAGCCATGTTTTACCGCCACTTGGAATAGAATCATGGAAAAACAGGTACCATTTCTCTTTGAATTCCACAATACTGTGATGGGTAGTCCATCCTACTACCGGGGTAAGAATTTCTCCCTGAAAAGTAAATGGCCCGTAAGGATTATCCCCGGTTGCATAACAAATCAGATGGGTGTCTCCTGTAGAATAAGAAAAATAATATTTACCGTTGTACTGATGCATCCATGACGCTTCAAAAAAGCGGTGCTTATCACCATGAAGCAGTGGTTTTCCATTTTCATCAATGATGACAACGTCTTTAGGAGCTTCAGCAAACTGAAGCATATCATCGCTTAGCAAAGCCACCTTTGAATGGATTGCAGGCTCGTCATTTTCAGGAATTATTGCAGATTCAAGTGCCTTATTATCTCTGTAGCGCTGCAATTGCCCACCCCATATTCCTCCAAAATACATATAATATTTCCCGTTATCTTCAAAAATGCAGGGATCAATGCTGTAGCTTCCCATCATCGGATGTTTTTCAGGAACAAAAGGACCGTAAGGTTTATCACTTACAGCAACCCCGATTCTGAAGATATCATTCTGATCTTTCAGAGGAAAGTACATATAATATTTGCCGTCTTTAAAGGCTACATCACAATCCCAAAGCTGCCTTCCCGCCCATGGAATATCTTTTACCGAAAGGACTACGCCATGATCTTTAATTTCTCCGCTGTCCACATCTTCCATTGAGAAAACATGGTAATCATTCATATCGAAGTGATCCCCGTTATCGTTTTCTTCAATTCCGCTTTCGCGGTCGTGAGAGGGATAGATATAGATTTTATCTTCAAAAACGTGAACGGAAGGGTCTGCCATATAATCTTCCGGGAATAAATATTTTGATTTTTTCATTAAGTAAAAATTCTATTAATTTTAATTTTTCTCTGCAAGCTTTATTATTTTTTGTACTACAGGTTTCTCCTGGTCTTTTCTGTCAAAAAGTAACGGATAATCTGTCCTGCTTTTCACAGGAAAATCATTTTTCCAGGACTGCTTGTCGGTAACTCCCCATAAGGTTACTCTTCTTATTTTATCTTTGTGTTTCAAGAACAGACCAAAGAAGTCAAGATAACGCTTTTCCCATTTCGTTTCTACTTCATTGGGAAGACCTTTTGTGTAAGGATTCATTTCTTTCTGATAGGCAACAGTATCTGAAACATTGGCGGAGCTTCCCCACGGAGAAGGCAGCGCACTAATTTCCAGTTCTGTAATATTGACCTTAACTCCTGCATTGGAATAAGCCAAGATTGCTTTTTCATATTCATCCATGGAAGGTGTATCCATGCCGACATGAGCCTGCATTCCTACTCCATCAATACGGATTCCTTTCGATTTAAGCTTTTCAACCATCTTGATGACTGTTTTTACCTTTTCAGGATACCATTCATTATAATCGTTGTAATATAATTCTGCATTGGGATCAGCTTCCTGTGCATACTGAAATGCTAAAGGAATAAAATTTTCACCCAGAATTTCGTAAAATTTACTTTTTCTATAGGTTCCGTCTTCAAGAATCGCTTCATTGACCACATCCCATCCTTTTACTTTTCCTTTGTAACGGGAAACTACTGTTGTAATATGATTTTTCATTCGTTGTTTCAATACTTCCGGAGAAACATCCTTTCCGTTGCTGTCTGTAAAAAACCATTTTGGAAGCTGGGAATGCCAGATTAACGTATGTCCGATGATGAACATATTATTTTTCATCCCGAAATCAACAAATTTATCGGCATCATCAAAGAAGAACTTTCCTTCCTGAGGCTGCAGGAACATAGATTTCATGCAATTTTCGGCAACAATAGAGCTAAACTGTTTTCTGATGATGGCTACTGCTTTCTGATCTGTACCGTCAATCTGAGGAAGACTCATCGCAGTTCCAATGTAGAATTTATCCTGAAATGCTTTTTTTAAAGTACCGTCAGATTTCTGTGCCGACAGACCTGAAGCGGTAATTGCTGCCAAACCAATTAAAATACGTTTCATATTGTTAGTTTTATTTTCTTCTTTCAGCCAGATCTTTTTCAATCTGAACTTCCATTTTTTTGTTGATTTTATACAATAAAAGCAGTCCGCAGGCAATGAAAAATGGAATGGACGGGAATATGCTCACGAGCATCTTTGCTCCTGCTGCCACTGTTTCAGGCTGAATAACCTGCTCATTTCCATGTACTGAAATGTATCCATATTTTCCAATGATCAAAGCTACCAGAGAGCTTCCGATGCTGAGACCCACCTTAAGTCCTACCATCATAGCCGAGAAAATAATAGCTGTTGCCCTGCGGTTATTCTTCCATTCCGAATAGTCGGCGACATCGGCAATCATAGCCCACAAAAGCGGTGTGCTGATTCCGTAAAAGAATCCGTGTAAAATCTGTGACAAGAACATAATTCCCACTGCTTTCGGAGGATAGAAGATAAAAAACAGAATAAAAAGTGTAGAGATGAATAATGAGGCAATAAAAGTATCACGTTTTCCAAATCTGTCTGCAAGTTTTTTAGAGAAGGTAATGCCTACAATCATCATCACAATTCCTCCTGCATTAAACAATCCGAATCCTGCAGACTTGGGATCTTCCCCAAAGAAATTCATCCCTGCAGAATTAAAAAATGCTGTAATGGGTGAAATAAAATTCTTCAGAGCATTTTCATCCACATAATTATTAAAATAATATACATAAGATCCTCCCTTCATTGCCAGGGTGATAAATATAAATGCTGTCACGGTAAGCATAATAATCCATGGCCTGTTTTGGAATAAATCTTTTAGATCTTCTTTCAGGCTTGATTTCTGCTCCGGCTTAGGAATGATTCTTTCTCTGGTCGTAAAGAAGGTAATCAAAAGCATGATGGATCCAATCACAGCCAACCATGTCATAACGGTCTCAATTCCCTGTGCTTTGTCTCCATGGCCTACATATAAAATGATAGGCAGCATAAAAACCTGCACAAAAAACTGTGCAAACATCACAGCTACAAAACGATACGAAGAAATACTGTTACGTTCACTCATATCTCCCGTAATAACCCCGCTCAAAGCTGCATAGGGTAAGTTATTGGAAGCATATAACAACAATAATAATGAATAGGTGACCGCAGCATAGATCATTTTGCCCTGATAAGAAAAATGAGGGGTACTGAAGGCTAACAGTGCAGCAATACCAAGCGGCACAGCGGTAAATAAAATCCATGGGCGGAATTTTCCCCATCGCGAGCTTGTACGGTCTGCCAGGGCTCCGATAAGCGGGTTAAAACCAAATCCGGCAATTAAACCTACGGTAAGGGTGATCACAGAGGCATCCTCTGGTTTTAGTCCGTAAATATCTGTATAAAAATAGGTCAGGTAGGTAACTAAGGTCTGAAAAACAAGGTTGGCCGCCAGATCTCCTAAGCTGTACCCCACTTTCTCTATTACCGATATTTTTTGTGGCTGATTATCCATTGATTTTGATAAGGTTTTCTATGTTAAATTAATTTTTTTCTGTTGTAAAAGGTGAAGCCGGAAGTCCGCTTTTGTTCTTAAGATTGCCGTCAGGGTTATCTGCCCAGTTGTAGCGTACATTAACAGGGTTACTAACCTGATCATTCCATACCATCACTTTATTTCCTTTTGCTTCCGCTTTTGCCCATTGATAAGTGCCGTCTTTCTGCTGTATCGCAAAACCTTTAAGGCTTCCCCGTACCAGATCATCTGTACCAGGTTTAAAGGATAAAATAATGGTATTGCCTTCTGTTTTCATTGACTGATAAACGGGTCCGTCAGCTATGATTTTTTTGCCTTCTCCGATTTTCAAGGCCTGTAAAGCCAGCCTGTCACCCACTGCTTTTTTATTGAGCGGATGAATATCGTTCCATTCTCCCACGTCAATAGCTACTGCAAGTCCTGTGTAAGGAATATTGAGAGAAACCTGTCTCTGCTGCTCTCTCAGTTCTGCCCAACCACTATCCAGAGGTTCATCTTTCTTCTCCATAAAATTAGCCAGCTGTACAATGAAGAACGGCAGGTCATTCTTGTTCCATTTTGAACGCCAAAGTGAAATCATTGTTGATAACAAATCTCCGTATTCTTTTGGCTTTCCTGTATTGCTTTCCCCCTGATACCAGATAAATCCTTTGATCTTATAATTAATCAGCGGGTTAATCATAGCATTATAAAGTCCTACCGGTTTCCAGCGGATAAATGTTTGTCCGGGAGCCATTTTTTCCATTTTTGCTCCTATTTTATATTTCCACTCGCCTTTAAGGTCTGTTTTTTGTCCGTTAATTTCTAAGTAATATGGTTTATCAGCAATAAACTGTCCTTTTCCGCTGCCATTGATGACTCTTACCGTAATGACGTTCTTTCCTTCTTTTAAAACACCTTTCGGGATATCATACCAGCGTGGCGGATATTCATAGGTTACATTTCCTACTTTAATTCCATTAATATAAGTAATATCAGCATCTTTTATTCTTCCCAGATTTAAAAATGCTGTTTTCTGGTCTGCTCCTTTAGGCAGGATAATTTCTTTACGGAACCACACCGAACCGTCAAACGGACCTTCCTGATCTTCCCATGAGCCCGGCACCATCATGGTTTTCCATCCGGAATCACTAGCGTTATCTTTTTCCCAGTGCTGATTGAAACCGATGTCACTCTGATCCAGCTCTGCATACCATGCTTTGCTTAAAGATCTTTCCTGGGATTCTGTAGACTGTATCAGATCATCATTTTTCCATTTTTCTGCTTCAGCCAGGTATTCCGGGTATTTTTTCAGTGATTTTTCATCCATCCAGGCCTGAACCGGAGAGCCTCCCAGACTGGTATTAATGATTCCTACTGGAACTTTATTTTTTTCATTCAGTTCTTTGGCAAAGAAATAGGCAACCCCAGAAAAATCAAGTATTGTCTGAGGATTGGTACTTTCCCATTTCCCGCCGTCAAGATCATTTTGCGGAGCTTTAAAATTGTATTTCTGCGGAACCGTGAAGAATCTTATATTCTGATTATTGGCATTTTTAATTTCATTTTCATACAGAGGTGTCAGCCTGCGCATCGGAAGTTCCATATTGGATTGTCCTGAAGCCACCCACACATCACCAATAAGAATATCTTTAAGGGTGATCTCATTAATTGACATGGTATACGGGCCGCCGGCTTTAAGTTTTGGAAGTGTTAGAGACCAATTGCCATTCTGATCAGCTGTAGCATTATAGGTTTTACCGATAAACTTAACCATAATTTTTTCTCCTGCATCTGCATATCCCCAGATTTTCAGATCCTGGTTTCTCTGAAGGATCATTCCGTCTGAAACCAAAGCAGGCAGCCTTACTTTTGCATCAAAACTGCAAATGGCTGCAAGAAAAAATAATAAGTATAGGGTTCTGTTTTTCATGGAAAAAATCTGTTTTTATTTTTAGTTCAGCTTTTATTGCTTTTCGTATTTTCCTTTAAGTAAACGGACTTCGATGATTTTAGCGGTCATCAATTTTTCATCTGTCAGGAATTTTACAGTAAGATTTTCTTTATTCTTTTCTGAATCAGGTATCGGAACGGCCAGATATTGTGGTGAACTTCCGGACTTTCCTTCCAGATTTTGAGTCATGATTTTTTTACCGTTGATCTCAATATTCAGCGTACGGCTGGTATTCGCATCAAAATACAGAACGTAAAGGTATGAAGCATTTTTTCCGTTATTTTTCATCTGGTAACTGAACCAGCCTTTAGCATCGCGGAAATGACGGTCTTCCATATATCCTGTGCCAGAGTCTTTGCTTTCTATAAAATGGTCTGATTCCGGCTGCTGTTCGCCCAATTGGATTTTATCTGCTGTGATCATATCCAGCTTTCTGGTTTCCGCTTCTTCTTTTGTCTTTTGCTTCAATGTATTCTCTATTTCGTTTTTGTCAGCCTGAGGCCAGTACAGAATATATCTTTCTGCATGAATACTGTAAAATGGCACAAGATCTAAACCTTTTCCAAATTTTTCAGACGGATAAAGCCCTGTAACCGCAAAGTTGAGCGGTTTATTGTTCAAAGGCGTAACATGGCTGACCACCTCAGAAGGATTTCCAAGGATAACTGGAATTTCGTTTAAAGGGATCTGCGGACCATGAGCAATATGGCCGCCTCTGCTATCGTCCGCAAGAAGTCCCTGTTGATTTTCGGTACCGTATTTTGCGGCAAGCACTACAGGACCGTATTTAAATGCATAATAATTGGAATGGTCAGGAAGTTGTTCTGCAGAAAGATGCATCGGCAGGGTCATTTTCACAACATCACCTTTTTTCCATTTTTTAGTCAGCGTAAAATAGCCATCGGAGCCACGCTGCACTTTTTCCTGTTTTCCGTTGATCAGAATTTTTACTTCCGAAGACGTCGTCCATTCCGGGCATCTTAATTTTACATCAAATTCTGACTTTCCTGCAGCATCAAAGATTAATGTTGTTTCAGGAACTTCCGGGAAGTTGTTCACCTGACGGAGCACTACTTTTTGCTGTTTCCATGTCAATGTGGAAGGGATAAACAGGTTCACATATAAATCCTTCTCTGACCAGGCATAAATCATTTCCCCATATTTGGCATGGTTTTCCATTCCGGATCCTACACAGCACCAGAAGCTGGTCTGAGGCTGTGAATAAACACGGTAGTGTCCGGGACGCATTGGCGTAAAGTACACAAAACCTCCCTGATCATGATTTTCTGTGGAAAGGATATGATTGTATAAAGCTTTTTCGTAATAATCGATATAGTAAGATTCAGGCTGTGTTGCATAAAGCTCTTTGGTAAGTTTGAGCATATTATAGGTATTGCAGGTTTCCGGACCTTCAATACTTTTTATCATGCTGCTGAAATCATTGACAGGATTAAAATGCTCACTGACACTGTTTCCTCCAATAACCGATGATCTTTTCTCAGTAACGTTATGCCAGAAAAAATCAGCGGCATTACTCCATGACTCGTTATTTTCAAGATCAGCAATCCGTTTGTATCCAATTACTTTTGGAATCTGTGTATTGGCATGAAGACCTGTAAGCTTATCTTCTCCTGTCAAAAGAGGGCTAAGGATAGCCTGATGGGAAAAGCGGTGAGCCAGCTGCAGATATTTTTTGTCATGAGTGATATCATAAACATCTGCAAAAACTTCGTTGAGTCCTCCATGTTCACTGCGCAGCATATCCTGTATCTGCTCATCAGAAAGATCCAACACTTCATTCATCATCCAATCTGTGAGTCTGATGAGCATTGTCTTTGCTTTTTCATTTTTTGCATACCAATAGGCATCGCGTAATCCTGCATACAGCTTATGAATATTATACAAAGGCACCCAGCGGTCATTCAAACCAAAGCCTGAAGCTCTTATATTTCCTTGTTTTATTTCTTTCCAGATCTTTTTTCCATCAGGAATTCCTGAAATGTATCCGTCCGAAGAGGCTTTCTGGCAGCGTTCCAGCTCACTGATCATATAATCAATTCTCTGTTGTATTGCAGCATCTCCTGTAGAAGCATACATCAGGGATAATGCTGAAATATAATGCCCTCCTATATGCCCGTCCAGACCTGTATTTTCCCAGTTGGGATAATTTTCGGATTTTGGTCTTAAACCAGCTTCTTTCAGATAAGGAGCCAACAATCTGTCCGGATCCATCGCCATGAGATATTTCCGGTCTGCCGTCATGGCTTTATTGAAAACACTCTCTGATAACTTTACAGTTTCCAAAGGAAAATAGTGAATTCTCTCCTTCACCTGCGCTGAGATAAATGAAACAAAACACAATAAAAGAACTGAAAGTTTTGGGGTCATAGATAAATGTTAATTCAACATTTCTAAAGTAATGGAAAGAATCTATATACGAAACATTTTTTGAGTCCGGTTCATTCATTTTTTCATTTTAAACCTTTCATAAAGCCCTATAAACAGACAAAATTACATTACCTTATCATAAAAAATAAGATAATCAATTTACAAAAAAACGAAACCGAAAAATCATACGATTCCCTATGAAAATGAATTCAGGGTATATTTTAGTGAAAATTTAAACAATATCAATGATACCTTATCGTATTTTTAACGTTAAGCCTATTTACATGATAATTATTAACCTCAATCCTATTTTTAACATAATTTTAACATTTGATTCATGAATAATTAACCTGATTTCAGTGATATTCTTCATTTTTAGTGATTGTTTTATCTCCCAAAATATCTTTAAGAAATAATTTTAATGAAATAAATGAATGCTTATTCAAAAGTGTATGAATCACATTTATATAATATTGTATCTATAAAAGATTTACCTTTGCATTAAAATATAAAAGATGACTGAGGATTACTCCCAATATCCCAAACACCTTGTGGCCGTTGACTGTATTATTTTCGGTTTTGACGGCGAAAATCTAAAAATACTTTTGGTAAAAAGAAATTTTGAACCTCAAATGGGCGAATGGTCGCTGATGGGTGGTTTCGTTGGCAGTGAAGAAACCTCTGACGAGGCGGCTAACAGGGTTCTGTGTACATTAACCGGTCTTGAAAATATTTATCTTGAACAGCTGAAATGCTATACGGAAATTAACCGTGAGCCGACAGCCAGAATCATGTCCATTTCCTATTATGCACTCATCAATATTGAGAAAGATATTCAGATCAATGAGCAGTACAGTGCAGAATGGGTTGAACTTCAGAAATTACCCGATCTTATCTTCGATCATAATGAAATGGTAAAGGATGCCGTAGAAAGACTGAGAAGAAGGGCTTCCACGGGACCTATAGGGTTTGAGCTTCTACCTGAAAAATTCACAATGAAGGATCTTCAGAATCTCTATGAAGCCATTTTTGATGAAAAATTTGACAAGCGGAATTTTACCAGCAAAATCAATAGTATGGATATCCTTGTCAACACCAATAAAAAGGATATGACCTCATCCCGAAAAGGGTCTTTTCTTTACCGCTTTGACGAAAAAAAATACAACAAAAAGATCTCACAGGGATTTATGTTTAAGATGTAATACTTACAACCTGTATAATTTTAGAAAAAACTTTTTTAGAAAATTGACAATTTAGAGTTGTAAAAAATTCCGCGTACATTCATTGAAATCTCACATAAGTGAGTTTTTTTTATGCTCTTGTGGGAAATTTCAAGCAGGGCAAGAAGTTATTTTGCCTTTTTTTTAGAATTATCATAATAAAAATTTATGATAAGGTTTTTTCTTTTCCCCTACCACAAAATACATTATAATTATATGGCTTACAATTCTATTTATGATATGTAATTTTTTGTTAATTTTTAATAAATCATTGATTTATATTTAATATTATATGTATTTTTATATAAAACTAATAACCATATTTAACAATAGATCAAATTTTAATAAACTCCACATTTACATACATAGGAACCAGAAAAAAAGAAGAAAAAGATTTTCAAATCGGAAACTGAATAGAAATGGTTTCATTGTTCTACCGAAACCAGTGTTAAAGAAAGCCGGAGACAAGCAGGTTAGTCGTTTAATAGAATATAACAGCAATTCTTATTCAAACTCAGCGTCAATAAATTAAGAAGTTTTACTTATCTACCCAATACTCCTGTGCAGGGTAGGGAATCGAGATACTGATGGCTAAAAACTAAAACCATACCCTTTAAATATATAAATTATGAGAACAAACAAAATGTGGCTACTTCTAGCCTCTCTTCTGTTAATCATCCTTTCAAGCTGTTCCCGGATGGAAGAAAAATTTTTACAAGAAGAATCTGAACAAAGCCTAAGTACCAGCGCAAGAGCATTGGCAGCAACACCAATACTGCATGTTGGAGGCAAATACCTTAAAGATCCCTGTGACAATAATGTTGTCTTACATGGTGTTGCCATAACTCCCAGTCCCTGGTTCAATGGCTGTCAATATGGTGCTAATTCCGGCTACTGTACCTGGGATAATTACAATGTACAGGGTGCTCTGAACTATAATAAAGCTGTCATGAACAAGCTCAGCAGTGCTGCTGATGGCTGGTATCTCAATTACATCCGTCTTCACATTGATCCGTATTGGACCAATGATCCCGGACCGGCTATCCCTGAGAACGATATCTCAAGATTCAATTATAACCGTCTGGTTACTTATACTGATCAGGTGATTATCCCATTGATCAACCATGCCCGAAGTCTAGGAATGTATGTCATCCTACGTCCACCAGGCGTATGTCCAAACCGTATTGCTGTGAACGATACCTATCATAGCTATCTTAAAACCGTATGGACCTTTTTGTCGCAACATCCGGGTTTAAAGAACGCTGACAACGTGATGTTCGAATTAGCCAACGAACCTGTTGAAATCTTAGGTACAAACGGTACATGGGGAACAACAGGCAACGAGCATTTTGCAGCGCTTAAAAATTTCTTTCAGCCATTAGTCAATATCATCCGTAACAACGGAGCCAATAATGTTTGCTGGATTCCAGGTACGGGCTGGCAATCTCATTATCAAGGCTATGTCAATAACCAGATCATCGGTGGAAATATTGGCTATGCTGTTCACATCTATCCGGGTTACTGGGGTGGTGTCAACAACTATCAATCCTTTCAAAATGCATGGAATATCAATGTTAAACCTATTGCAGACATTGCACCGATCGCCATTACCGAGACCGATTGGGCACCTCAGGGATATGGTACCTTCGGCATCGGTACAACAGGTACGGCAGGCGGAAGCGGATTTGGTGCCAATTTAAAATATATTGTGGATCAGTCGGGCAATGTAAGCTGGAATGTTCTTGCCCCGGATAATCTCCTCCACAAAGGCGATGCTAATGCAGGAACAGCCTACAACAATGATTGGGAAGCCTGCGCCGCACCAGTTAAACAGTGGTTCCAACAATATGCATCCTCCAATTATCCTGTTGGAAACTGTAATACAAACAGCAGCCTGGTTAACAATGGTATTTACGAGATCGAGTTTCAGACCGATGCTAACAAAGTACTTGATTTAAAATCAGGAGAGGATACCAATGGCGCAGTATTAAGACCATGGACAAGGAATGGTGCTTCTGCACAACGATGGGTTGCCATTGATGTGGGCAATGGATACTGGCGTTTTGTATCTAAAGCCAGCGCAACAAATCGCTGCATTGACCTGGCAAGTAACAGCAATACACTGGGAACTTCAATCAGGCTCTGGCAAAACTATAACAATGATGCACAGGCCTGGCAGGTAGTCGCTGTCTCCAATGGTTACTACAAAATCCTATCCAAGGTGGATCCTACACGTGGCTGGGATATCCCCAACTGTACCATGGATGGTAATTCAAACTTACACCTTTGGGATTATTACGGTACATCCTGTCAGTTGTTCAAGTTCAAATATATTGGGATGAACTAGTGCGTTAGAAAGATCTAAGACCCAAAAAAATAGGGTGCTTTTCAGCATCCTATTTTTTATTATTTCATGTTTCAGTACACAGTTCAATCTACCAAAACCTTACATATAAGGCAGTCAGTAAAAGCAGTGTCATCACGATCAAAACTAAAGTTCTGTTGTCCACTTTAAACATCGTTGCATCAATGGCAAAGGCTTTAGGATTTACTTTAGGCCCCGCAAGACTGATGAGTATCATGGCAATTATTGTGATAAAAAACGACCATCCCATATTGATCAGGAAAGGAATCTCTGTAATGGTATGAACCACTCCATTCTCCAGCTTTTCATAAGTGAATGCCGTATACATCCAGGTTTCTTTCCCGAAAATTCCCACGGCAAAGCTGTTGAAGAAAATAGCAAGAACAAAACCTAAAATTACTCCTACCAAAGCCGCTGTACCTGTTGTCCTTTTCCAGAACATTCCCAAAAGGAACATGGCAAAAACTCCAGGACTGATAAAGCCCGTATATTTCTGGATAAATGTGAAACCTCCTTCACCACCAATTCCTAAAACGTCTGTCCAAGTAAAAGCCAATGCAACCATCATCGCAATAATAATAACCCAGCGGCCTGTTCTCACCATCTGGATTTCGGTGGCATCAGTTTTAAGGTATTTCTTATAGATATCCAGTGTGAAAATAGTTGAGATACTGTTTACTTTTCCTGCCAGTGAAGCTACAATCGCTGCTGTCAAAGCGGCAATTGCCAATCCTTTAAGTCCTACTGGTAAGAATCCTAATATTGCAGAGTAGGCTCCGTCTTTCACTCCGTTGAATCCCGGAAGGTGTCCTTTTGAATATAAAACATAAGCGGCAATTCCCGGAAGCATAACAATCACAGGCATGAATAGCTTCAGAAAGCCGGCAAATAAAATTCCCGTTCTTGCTGTTTTCAGATCTGCCCCCAAAGCTCTTTGGGTAATATATTGATTACAGCCCCAATAATTCAGGTTGACAATCCACTGGCCGGCAAAATACATAGCGAGACCTGGCAATACCACATATTTCTGTACCTCCAGGTTCTGAGGCATATCCAAAGTGGTAGTGGTGGTCGCTGGTTTTTCAAGAATCAGCTTAAAATGCTGCGGAGCCTCATTGATCAGGGTATTGAAACCAGCCAGAGCATTACCTACAGCAGCTCCGTTGATTCTCTGGTCCACAATCTGTAAAGCCATATAAACCGTTGCAAAGCCTCCGATAATAAGGACTGCTACCTGTATAACGTCTGTATATCCTATCACCTTCATCCCTCCGAGGCCAATCAGAAGTGCCATAAGCAAAAGAGCGATCATAATACCGTGAAGATGTTCTCCTCCCAATAAAGTATCAATGGCAAGAGCTCCAAGATAAAGAATGGAAGTAAGATTCACGATAACATACAGAAACAGCCAGAATACCGCCATGATCAGTGAAACGGATTTATTATACCTTCTCTCCAGAAACTGAGGCATGGTATATATCTTATTTTTAAGATAGATCGGTATAAACCAGACTGCAATGATGATCAGTGCAACGGCAGCAATCCATTCATAGGCGGCAACGGCAATTCCGACAAAGAAACCTTCACCGCTCATTCCAATAAACTGTTCCGCAGAAATATTGGAGGCGATTAAACTGGCTCCGATGGCCCACCAGGTCAAAGATCCTTCGGCAAGGAAATAATCTTTACTTCCTGTAGATTCAGACTTTTTCTTTTTATAGATCCATAATCCGTAGGAAGCTACCACTACGAAATAGATCAGAAATATGATGATATCAATAGTTGCTAATTTTCCCATAGTTTAGTTTTTAACGGAGAATTTATAGATGGTTTTAGACTGATACTTCTGTCCGGGCTTCAGTTCTGTAGAAGGGAAAGAAGGCTGGTTTGGTGAATCCGGGAAATGCTGCGTCTCTAAGCAGAATCCTGTTCTGAATTCATTTTTACCTCCTGTTTTGGTATCAAATTTTCCGTCAAGAAAATTTCCGGAATAAAACTGCACACCAGGTTCATCGGTGAAAACCTCCATCAGTCTTCCTGTTCCCTGGTGATATACTTTGGCAATACTTCTGAGTCCTTTTCCATTCAGAATCCAGTTATGGTCATACCCTTTTCCTTTTTTCAGCTGATCATCGTCTGCACCAATATCCTTTCCGATCGGTTTTGAAACAGTGAAATCAAAAGGAGTCCCTTTTACGGCTTTCTGCTCACCCGTAGGAATTAGGGTTTCGTTCACCGGAAGAAAATGATCTGCATTAATTTGTAATTCATGATCAGTAATCGTTTTAGTAAAATTCCCGGACAGGTTAAAATAAGAATGCTGGGTAAGATTTACCACTGTAGGCTTATCGGTTTCTGCTTCATAGGAAATTTCCAAAGCATTTTCGTCTGTAAGCGTGTAGAAAATGATTGTTGTTAATTTTCCCGGATATCCTTCTTCACCGTCTGCACTGGTGTAAGACAATTTCAATGTCGGAAATTTTGCATTTTTTACTGCCTCAATATTCCAGAATCTGGTATGAAATCCTTCTTTTCCTCCGTGAAGGCTGTTGGGACCATCATTTTTATCAATTGCGTATGCTTTACCTTCCAGTGTGAATTTAGCGTTGGCAATTCTATTGCCATATCTTCCGATCAATGCACCGAAATAATACGGGTTGCCATTGAAATACCCTTCAGGTTTTGTAAAACCGAGCACCACATCTTCGTATTTCCCGTTTCTGTCCGGAGCAGTTAAAGAAGTGATAATCCCACCAAAGTTGATGACCTCAACTTTCATCCCGTTTTTATTGGTCAGCGTGTATTTTTTAATAGAATCGCCTTTTGGCGTAACTCCATAGTCTGAAGTAGAAATGTTCTCCATTTTTCCTGAAATATCCTGTTTATTATTTTCTTTTTTACAGCCGAAAATAATTAAAAATAATAAAATAAAAACGCCATTATATATTGTTTTTTTCATAATTATTTACATATTTTTTAAAATTAATCAACAATAATACATTTCATTCCAACGAAGTGTATTTTTAAAATCACGCATTCTGGTATCTTCATCAATCACTAATGATTCAATACCGGCTATCTCAGCAAAATCTTCCAGCTGTTCTGCTGAAATATTTTCACTGTAACATGTATGATGTGCTCCACCCGCCAGTATCCAGGCCTCTGCAGCCGTATATAAATCAGGAAGAGGTTTCCATAAAACTCTTGCTACCGGAAGTTTTGGAAGCTCTTCTGTAATTTCCAATGCTCTGGTTTTATTGATCAGCAGTCTGAAATGATTTCCAAAATCCATTAAAGCTGCGTTTAATGAATCAATATTTCCTCTGGAGTTAAAAACAAGACGAACGGGATCTGCCTTTCCTCCGATTCCCAGCGGATGAATTTCACATGATGGTTTTCCGGCAGCCAGAACAGGATCTACTTCCAGCATATGGGAACCTAAAATGGAAGGATTGGAAGGGTCTAAATGATAGGTGTAATCTTCCATAAAAGCATTTCCTCCTTCAAGGCCCTGCCCCATTGTTTTCATGGCACGTACAAGTGCCGCTGTTTTCCAGTCTCCTTCTCCTGCAAATCCGTATCCTTTCTGCATCAGGCGCTGTACTGCAATTCCCGGCAGCTGTTCCATCCCGTGTAAATCTTCAAAAGTGTCAGAGAATCCTTTAAATCCTCCATCTTTTAAAAACTTTTCAAGTCCTAATTCAATTTTGGCGGCGGTGTGCAGTGAGCTTCTGTTAGCACCTCCTTCCAAAAGAGATGCTGCCATGTGGTAAGAAGATTCATATTCTTCCATAAGGCTTTTTATTTCTCCTTCCCCTATTGAATTGATAACTCCTACAAGATCACCGATTCCCCAGGTATTGACTGAAAAGCCGAATTGGGTTTCAGCTTCCACCTTATCTCCATCTGTTACGGCTACAAATCTCATATTATCCCCGAAGCGTGCAAATTTAGCTCCCTGCCAGTCGTCCCAGCCTGCAGCAACACGACTCCAGTCACCGATCTGCTTCTGAACTCTTTCTTCTGACCAGTGCCCTACCACTACTTTTCTGTTCTTTCGGAGCCTGCTTACCATAAAACCAAATTCACGATCCCCATGAGCCGCCTGGTTGAGATTCATAAAATCCATATCCATCGTAGACCATGGAATATCTCTGTTGAATTGGGTATGCAGATGCAGAAGAGGTTTCTGTAAAATTTTTAATCCTCTGATCCACATTTTAGCGGGTGAAAAGGTATGCATCCACGTAATTACTCCTATGCAGTTTTCTGCATGGTTAGCCGCTGCAATGGTTTCAAATATCTCTTCGGTGGTTTTTACCGTTGGCTTTACAATGACTTTTACCGGGATGAAAGAAGATTTTTCAAGTTCTGCCACAATTTTCTGTGAGTGGTCTGCCACCTGGGCAAGTGTTTCAGGTCCGTATAAATGCTGACTTCCTGTGATGAACCAGACTTCTTTGGTATTGAGAGGTGTTAACATAATTTTGTTGATCGTTAATAGTTGTTTATGTTGAAGTGTTTAGTGTTTAAATTCCTGTCCGTAATAAGCATTTTTGCCGTGCTTACGTTCATAATGTTTTTTGATGAGTGAGTCTTTCAGACGTTCCGCATCAGGGTTTATCTGCCTGGTGAGATAAGCCATTTCGGCAATGGTCTCCAGCACTTTGCTGTTGTAGACTGCTTTCTCTGCATTTTTACCCCAGGTAAACGGACCGTGATTACCGATCAGAACCATTTCTACTTCTTCTGGAGAGAGTTGTTTTTCTTTAAAGCATTCCAGAATCTGTATTCCTGTATTGTATTCGTAGTTTCCTTCAATGAGTTCATCCCGCATAGGTGGAGCGCAGGGAATATCTGTTGTTAAATGGTCTGCATGGGTGGTCCCGAAAACAGGAATATCCATTTGTGCCTGTGCCCACGCCACGGAATAGATGGCGTGTGTGTGGGAAATTCCACCGATGTTTTCCCAGTTTTTGTACAGGTAAGCATGTGTTTTCGTATCGGAAGAGGGTCTGAGTCTGCCTTCAATGACATTGGCGTCAAAGTCTAAAATCACCATATCTTCCGGCTTTAAAATGTCATAGGGAACACCGCTTGGTTTAATGGCAAAAATGCCTTTATCACGGTCTACAGCACTTACATTTCCGAAAGTATAGACCACCAGCTTCAGGGCATCCAGCTGCATATTGGCTTCATAACATTCTCTTTGGAGTTCTTTATAGGTATTCATTTTAGTGTCATTCAAAAGGTTAATATTCAGGAGTTCTGAAGTTCTTTTCTGTTGTTTTTCAGCTTAGTATTGTATTCTACAAAATCAGCGAGCTTCTGGTATTGCTGCATTAATTCTCTGTATTGCTGTACTTCTTCAGCTTTCGGCTGGTATTCCGCTTCAAATCCGGAGCCCATTTTCATACTGGCTTCCTGAACGGTAGGATAAATCCCTGCTGATACAGCAGCATAAACAGCAGCACCCAATGCGGGAGTCTGATCTGAAGCAGCTACCGCAATTGGCATATCCAGAACATTAGCGAGTGTCTGCATGATAAACGGCGATTTCCTTGCTACTCCTCCGATTCCGATCACTTTATTGATTTTCACCCCTTCCTCTTCAAAACGGTCAACGATCTTTTTAGCTCCGAAACAAATGGCATTAACCAAAGCTTTGAAAATATGGGGTGCTTTTGTTCCCAGAGAAAGCTGGCTGATCGCCGCTTTGAGTTCCTGGTCTGCATCCGGTGTTCTTCTTCCGTTTACCCAGTCCAATGCAATCGGAATACTATCTGAAAGAGGAATTTTTTCTGCTTCAAGGGTTAATTTCCTGATAAGTCCTGCCTCCATTTCATCTGCGAGCTTTGTCTTCTGTTCATCTGAAATACTTTCAGATTGCATCATAACCTGGTGAACCGGCCACATCAGGATATCTTTATACCAGGCCAACACATCTCCAAATGCAGACTGTCCTGCTTCGAGCCCTATTAATCCGGGAATTACGGAGCCGTCAACCTGTCCGCATATTCCTTTAACTGTTGTATCCCCGATAGCTTCTTGTGAGGTCACCATAATATCGCAGGTTGAAGTTCCCATGATCCTGATCAGTGTATTTTCTTCCACCCTGGCTCCTACAGCTCCTGAGTGGGCATCAAAGGTTCCTACGGTAATGATGGTTTTGGTGGTAAGACCGGTTTTTGCAGCCCATTCTTCATTCAGATAACCAGCAATTTCATCTGAAGTATAGGTTTCCCTGTATAATCTTGCTCTGAGCATTCCCAGAAAAGGATCAAGCCTGTTGAGAAATTCTTCGGAAGGTAGACCGTCCCATGACTCATGCCACATGGCTTTGTGTCCAGCAGCGCAACGGCTTCTTTTAAAGGTTGCCAGGTCTTTATGATCTGATAAAAGAAAAGTCAGATAATCACAGTGTTCCATCCAGCTATAAGCTGCATTTTTTACTTCTGCATCTGCTCTGCTGATGTGCAGTATTTTAGCCCAGAACCATTCTGAAGAGTAAATACCGCCTTCATATTTTGTATAATCTTCTCCACCCCAGGTCCTTGCAAGGGTATTGATTTCTTCGGCTTCTCGGATAGCGGTATGGTCTTTCCATAAAACCATCATGGCATTGGGATTCTCTTCAAATCCCGGAACCAGTGCTAAGGCTACTCCGTCACTTGTTACTGGTAACGGTGAGGAACCTGTAGTATCAATACAAATACTGACGATCTGTTCTGTCGGTATTCCGCTTTCTTTTACTACTTCTGAAATAGTTTTTTCCAGTCCTTCAATATGATCTGAGGGATGCTGTCTGAAACTGTTGGCTGAGGGATTACAAAACAGGCCTTCCTTCCATCTCTGGTAGTAGCTGACTGAAGAAGTTATTTCGGAACCGTTTTCAGTATCAATAAGGACAGCCCGTACGGAATCTGTACCGTAGTCCAGCCCGATAACATATTTTTTCATGGTGGTGAAACGTTTTTGATTATTGAGATTTTAAATTCTCCTGATGAGATAAAAACAAATATAAGATTCTATTTTAAATAAATGTAAAAAACACACTTATTTTCTATAACATACTATATAACAGTTTATTAAATTGTTTTCACCTTTAAAACAACCAGAGAATTGGCTGGAATTTCTGTTGAAATTTTACCTTTTTTAGCTTCTGAATTCTCCTCTTTGGGTTTCACAGGTTCAGTATCGAAATTATTTTCACTGGAAAGCTGTGGGGCAGACAGAAGAATTTGGGTCGCTTTTTTACCAATTTTCAGAGTTCCGGGGTTGATATTTACCGTTTTTGCCTGAGTATCAGTATTGATCATTTTAATAATGATCTCATGAGTTTTAACATCCTTTACTGCTGTAGCATATAACTTCTCCTGGCCGGACACAGCTTTTCCGTTACTTTCTATTTTCAGTAAATCTGTTCCTTTATTGTTGGAGAATAATTTCTGAACATAATAATTGGGAGTGGCGTAGGATTTCAAATTATTGAACCAGATGAGATCGGGCGTCCACTGCCAGCCATCAGCATGGGCAAAAAGCGGTGCGTAGGAAGTCATGTAGACAACATCTGCATTTCTTTCAAGTCCGGTCATGAAAGCGGCTTCTGAAAGGGCTGTCAGCCAGTTATTTTTATTATCAGGTTTTACCACTCCTACTGATTGGGCTGCATATTCTCCTGCAAAAACTTTGGGCCCGGAACGGTCATACTGATCGTATCTGCCTGCATTTTTCATAAACCAGTCGGGTGAGTTGTAATAATGTTCATCTACAATCTGTGCGTTAAGCTGCTTCAACTCTTTCCAGCCATATTCGAAGAACTCGCCGTCGGGTGATGGTCCGCTTCCGGAAATGATCTTAATGTCAGGATATTTTGCATGAATGGCTTTTTCAAATACTTTATAGCGTTCGATATAATCCGCTCCCCACTGTTCATTTCCCACTCCGATAAATTTTAAATTAAAAGGCTTTGGGTGCCCCATTTCAGCACGGAGTTTCCCCCATTTTGTTCCGGAATCTCCGTTGGCAAATTCAATCAGGTCCAGGGCATCCTGAACGTAGGGATCTAGGTCTTCCATTTTCACCAATTCTGCGGTATTGAACTGGCAAGCCATTCCGCAGCTCAGAATAGGAACAGGTTCTGCACCCAGATCTTCGGAAAGCAGGAAATATTCATAAAATCCTAATCCGAAAGACTGCCCGTAATCCGGTGTAAGACGATGCGGAAATCCTGTGCTCCATTTATTGATGAGATATTCACGGTCTGCTACATTTCCTACTGTTTTTTTCCACTGATACCGTTCTGCCAAAGTTCTTCCCTCTACAATACAGCCTCCCGGAAATCTCAAAAATCCGGGTTGTAAATCATATAGTTTCTGAACGAGATCTTTTCGTAAGCCTCCTTTTCTGCCTTTCCAGGTATCTTGAGGGAAGAGGGAGATCATATCCATATTCACGATGCCGTTTCCGGTAAATGTAATTCGCAGTTTTGCTTTTTCTACAGTTTGTGGTGATTTAAAAACGGCTGTATATTTCTGCCATCCCTTTCCTTTTATGAGCGTGGAAACTGAAGAAATTTCCTTTCCATTTTCATCCACAAGACTTCCATTTAACGCAGCAATATTTCCTGAAACATTCTCCAGATCAAAGCTGAAATCATATTGTTCTCCCTGATGAAGCCCTATTCCCCTGAATCCTTCATTCTCCAGAATATAATTTTTATCATTCAGAACAGTAATTCGTGCATAATTTTTATTGGCTTTGGAAGGATCGGAATAAATCGTCAGAAATCCGGAATCAAGGTTTGGAGAAAGTGTTTTTGTATTGGGCTGCTTCCATCCTGTGAAAGGTTCGTCAAATTCAAAACTCCGGTTTTTAATCAGTTCCGCATACAATCCGCCATCTGCTGCAAAATTGATGTCTTCAAAGAAAATCCCATACATGGTGGACTGTATTTTAACAGGTGCAGGAGTTTCTTTCAGATCCAGGTTATAAGTACGAACCGTATTATTCTGAGCCGAAAAAAAAGCAGCACTGAGGGAAATCGCGATGGAGAATATTTTATTTTTTGTTGTCATAGATCGTATATTTTGAAGCTAAAGCATGTCTCAATTTGTCCTGAATCAATTTTTATTTTACTTTTAACGGAATACTTTTTAACCCCGTATCATCAGAAGTTCCGCCATAAAAAATGGTATAGTCACCGGGTTTTGAAACCAGATCATCTGCTTTTGCATCGTAGAACGCAAATGAGTCTTTGGAAAGGATCAGCTGAATATTTTTTGTTTCTTTAGATTTGATTAAAGCTCTTTCAAAGGCTCTTAACGTTTTTACCGGGGCCTGGGAATCATTATTTCTTTTGATATACACCTGCACTACTTCTTCGCCGTCTCTATCTGAAATATTGGTGACCGGAATTGTGATCATCACATTTTCATTGGTACTGATTGTATTTTTGCTCAGTTTTGAATCTCCGTAAGCAAATTTTGAATAGCTCAAACCATGCCCGAAAGGATAAAGAGGTTTTTCCGTCATATAACGGTAGGTTCTTCTCTGCATATCATAATTTTCAAATCCCTGGTGCTTGCTTGTCTTTGAAAGAGCGTTGTCCAGCTGTTCAAGGTTTTTGTAAAAGGTAATGGGTAATTTTCCGGAAGGGTTATAATCACCTGCCAAAACATCTGCTACGGCCGTTCCTTCTGATTGTCCGCCATACCAGGCGTTCAACAGGGCATCATAATTTTTCTCATCCTGTTCCAATCCCAGCGCACTTCCGGTACAAAGAACAAAAACAACAGGTTTGCCGGTTTTTCTAAGCTCCGCCAACAGGTCCCTCTGGACTTTAGGAAGGGCAATCGAAGTTTTGTCACCTCCTCTGAAGCCTTCTGCATTCACCATCATTTCTTCACCTTCCAGACTTGGTGAAAGTCCGCCTGCGAAGACAATGACATCTGCATTTTTCACCTTTTCTCTCACCGAAGCAAAATTAACAGGGTCTTTTCTATACACTTCAAAACTGATGCTTACATATTTTCCTTTTTGTGTATGACGCAGTTCTATCTGGTATTCTTTTCCTTTTTCCATTTTTACAGAAAACTCCGAAGGATGTCTTGCATCAGGGCCTTTTCTTGTTGCGATTTCTTTCCCGTCCACAAAAAGAGTATAAATATCAGAAGTGGAAGCAGAAAACACAACCTCTCCTGTATAGGTACTTTTGAAAATTCCTGAAATGATCGCTGAGGTATTTTCTCTTCCTACATTGGGCGCAAGCTGGGTTCCTCCAAAGCTGTTGTAGCTGATGGCGGTGGAATTTACGGAAATGTTTGCCGGCTGGCCTTTGAATTCATTGTTATTAAAAAACGCTGCTTTCATTCCTTTCGCGCCGTTTTTCTGACTGATGAAATTCTGATAGAGTGAGGTTCTGGACGAAGGATCTGTTACTTCACTTCCTTTTTCGTAGATAATTTCAGCATTTGGAAATTTGGTTTTGATTCCGTCTAAAATCGTTACAGTTGAAGAAGGCGTTCCGTTATAGTTTCCCAGCTGCATCAATCCGTCATCAGCATTCGGGCCTACTACAGCAATTTTTTTAATACTTCTGCTGAGAGGCAGAATATTCTTTTCGTTTTTCATCAGCACAATTGACTTTTGTGCCATTTTCAGTGCCTGCTTTTTATGTTCTTCAGAATCGACTACAGAATAAGGAATTTTGTTCCAGTGAACGGAAGATTTCGGATCAAGCATTCCCAGCTCAAACCAGCCTTTCAGGATTCGGCGCATCGACTCATCAATATCCTTTTCGGTAATCAGTCCGCTTGCAAGAGATTTATTCAGATTGTTATAGGTATCTCCGCATTCCAGATCCGTAGAATGTTTCAGGGCATCTGCCGCAGTTGTTTTTTCGTCAGGATGGGTGCCGTGGTATTTTTTCTGAAAGAAATCGGCCAGTGCCCAGCAGTCTGAGACCACCATTCCGTCATACTTCCATTTTCCACGGAGAATTTCAGTAAGCAAAGTATTGTTTGCACAACATGGCTGCCCATCAAAAGCATTGTAGGCACACATTACTTCTCTTACATTACCTTCCTGAACCAATGCTTTGAAAGCGGGAAGATACGTCTCATACAGATCTCTGTTAGAAATTTCTGCGTTATAAGAGTGGCGGTTCCATTCCGGTCCGCTATGTACCGCAAAATGTTTGGCGCAGGCATGGGTTTTAAAGTATTTCGGGTCGTTTCCCTGTAAACCTTTTACTGCTGCAACCCCCATAACAGAGGTAAGATAAGGGTCTTCACCATAGGTTTCCTGGCCTCTTCCCCATCTTGGGTCACGAAAAATATTGATATTGGGGGTCCAAAAGGTAAGTCCTTCGTACCGCCCTGTTTTTAAGGCCTCATCAAAAGATCTGTTGTATTTTGCCCGTGCTTCATCAGAAATCATTTCAAAAGTTTTAAAATGCTCCGGAACATCCCATGTGGCCGCCATCCCGATAGCCTGTGGAAAAACAGTAGCTGTTCCTGCTCTTGCCACCCCGTGAAGTGCTTCATTCCACCATCCGTAGGCAGGAATTTCAAGGCGAGGAACTGCCTGGGAGTTATCCATCATCATTCCTATCTTTTCTTCTGTTGTGAGTAAATTAAGAAGGTTCTCTATTCTTTCATTAACCGGGAGATCCGGATTCCTGAACGGATATTTATAATGGCTCTGAGCGAATAATAAAGGTGCCGCCAATGTTGCATATAGGGTTAATACAATTCTTTTCATAAATATTATGGTTTCAATAAAGTCCTAAAAGCTTTTGTGGCTTTTGCGGTTAATAATTTTTAACTACAGATTTCACAAATTTTCACAGATGACTGTATATATTTTTTTAATGCTTCTCTGTTTCAATTTTTATTTTAATCCATCATCGAATGGAATATAGATAAAGCCACCATAAGCTGATCTTATGATGGCTTTGGATACAATTTACTCCTTGACAAATTTTTGTTTCACCACTGCATTATTTTTTTGAGTAACCTCAATAAAGTAAATACCCGCCGGGAAATCTGCCACATTAATATGGTTTTTTCCTGAATTTATTTTCAATCCGGATCTGATGACACTTCCTTTTCCATCAAAAATATTGGCAACAGCTTCTGAAAAATCAGAATCAATAAAAAGATCTGCTTTTACCGGATTAGGATATATTTTTATAACCTCTTTTTTAGTTCCAGTAGAAATATTTCTGGCACTTAATGATCCGAAATTTAAAGGAAGAACGTTGGCTGAATAGGCATTCTCTTCTGTAAGATAGGCTTTGAAAGATCCTATTGCAGGTTCACTTCCTGCAGTTACTTTATAGAACCCTGTTACTCCGTTTTCTGTTTTCAAAACATAGGCATTGGCCGGAACTTTGATGCTCTGATAGACACCGTTCATCTGATTGACCGTGATTGCTTTGGGCGTGGAAACATTTCCTGAACCGTTGAAAGTAATATTTCCTGTAGCATTAATGATTACCGGAGTATTTGCAGGAATGATTCCATTTGAAATTGCAGTACAGTTGATATTACTTGCATCCGGAGACATCAGATAAGCAGTAACTCCGGAAGGTATATTAGCCTGGAATGGCAAGATAAGGACGTCATAACCATTAAAGGTACGGCTGTAAGAAGCTGTATTGGCTGTGAAGTTAAACGGCACCTGAAAATCCATACCCTGGCTGGAAAGGACAAGATTTGAACAAGCTGTACCTGAAATCACATTATTGGCAGATGAACTTACGTTTGAATTCACATAATAAATGCTGTTAGAGTTGGCACTCATAGGCTGCCAGTTATTGGAAGAAGTAACTCCTGCTGCATTTCTGAAGTCTACGGAAGTATAATAGCCGTTTTCCAGAGCATCCATCAGATAGCTATCGCTTGCTGAATAGGTTCCACCAAATTTAGAAGCAATTTCATTACCCACATTGAAATAAACATCTCCCAGATTAATCGTAAGCACAGAGCTGTAATTGGAATTTCTCAATCCTAAAATTCCTTTGCATCCGTCTATAAGCACCTGTCTTGAAATATCTAATGTAATATCGAAGTTTCCTCCCTGTGGAAAATTAATCTTGCCATAATTATATGATTTTGTTATGCCCTGACTGTTAATATAGTATAAAGTTGTATTGTCTGAGTAACTTTGTCCCGCCGTTGTATAGCTGTTTACATGCAGGATCAGTTTATTGTACCTGTCATTAAGCTGAAGATATCCGTTAGCCGCAGTCATATTATTACTGATAAGAGGGCTTGGATTGGAGAACGTCACCGTTGTATTGCTTATATTGAATCCTGTACCAAAAGCTGCACTGGTAGGAGTTTGTGTTTCAATTTTATTATAATGAATATCACCGCCTGTCATGAGAGAAGCAGGTCTGTCACCACTTTTATTAAAAACAAAGGTCATGACACTGGAAGGGCTGATATCAGCAGTAGGCCGGAATGTTGGCGTACTCATAGAAACAGGTGTACTGACCATATTGGATTGCGTATTGGTAAGGACTTTTGTTCCGGAAGTAGTGTAAAAAGGCAGATCAACCTTAAGACTATACGCATTTTGAGAAGAGTTGATGACCATAAGAACAACCTGATTTCCATCCTGGGAAATATAGGAAGAGCCTTGTAAAACTCCGGTTTTGTCATCCCACTTTGCCTCTATTCTCGTTTTTCCTGTTGTATACTTAGCATAATGTGAAAGGATATAGCCTCTTTTGGTCATTACTCCTGCGGGAGTTCCGTAAATTCCGTCGCCCATTAAACCATAATAACGTTTGGCAGAGTAATGGATCCAGGCATTGACATTACCCAATAATGCATTGTTGACACTGCCGGCGAAAGTAAAAGCATCCGTATTCCAGCTGAAATCACGAGCCGGCTGGGTGGATGAAGAGTTCCAGTTGATCAGATATTCTGTCTGCCAGATTTCTTTGTTGTAATTCTGGAATTGTTTGTAAGTAGACTGAATGAGACCATACTGATGTCCTCCATACACTTCAAAATTCGCCATTGCCGCAGGATCCAGCAAAGCACTGGCAAAATTATCCGTAAACCCTACGCTTTCCGGGGCAATCACTTTACAGTTGATGAGTTGCCCGTAATTCTTGATAAAAGTGGCAATTTGTGCAGGAGTCCATATACATCCTTGATACTGCGCCATTTCATCCGGTTCATTTTGAATGGAGATATAATCAAGATCTACCCCATTGTTCTGGAGATAGGTAACAAAGCTGTTAAGATAAAGCGCATAATCCTGGTAATTTTCCGGCTTTAAATATCCGATCTGCTGTACTCCATTGGTATCGGTGTACACTGCATTTACATGGTTGTTGGTTTTCCAGGCTGCGGGCATTGTCCATGGCGAAGCAAAAATGGTAAGCCCCATTGATTTGGCAAGCTGTGCTGTAGCCAATACGGAGCTCCAGTTGCTGCTGTTTTCGGGAATATACAGCCTCATGATATTGTATCCGCCTTCACTGGAAGCCCCCCAGAGATTCTGAATTTCTGCTGTAGACATATGGTTGTAAGCAAACTGAGGGCTGCAGACAAATCCTCCGAATCCTCTGATTTTCTGATAAGCAGTATTCTTATCAATTTTCACTGTAGTAAGCTGGCCTTGCAGCATCAGACTGCAAAACAGAGCTATAGAATGAATGGTAACAAGACTTAAAATTTTTTTCATAATGTTTTGGTTTAAATATTCGTGATTTTAGTGTAATGTCAAATGCAATGGGTTCCTTTCACGATCTTATTGGTTAATCATTAAAGTGCTGTTTGAGCTGAATATCTGATCATTCAGTGAAGTATTTCGCTTTCGGGAGCACCCAAGTAAGAAGGTTTTAAACCTCCTCTGTTGATCAGGAGTTTCTCCAGGACAATTCCGGGTTCCAGCACTCTGAATCGTAAAGTATGTTTTCCTGCTTGCTGAATCGAATGTTTGGTAACGGATTTAATGATATGTTCGGACTGCCATCTTCCCAATTCTCCTTTGTAATGACCATTGAAGTTGACAATTTGCGGAGTTTCGTTATCAAAAGAAATCTCATAACGCAATCCTTTATTATGATTAAAATTCAAAGTGGGAGCTAATAACAATTGGACTTCAAACTCGCCTTTTGATTCAAAATTCATATCATATTCCAACCAGATGTTTTCATCAGCTTTTGGATAGGCATTCTGTGGAAATGTTGTCACTCCGGATTTTGTTTTTCCGAAATCAGGAATCACTTCCCAATGGATTCGGTCAGAATTGTTCATTCTTGCAAAATTTTCTGCTTCAATGGAGACATAACCGTTTTTCTCCTGAAATACTTTCTCTTTCGAAGCATTATCATCATACACATAGGTAACTTCAGGCATTATGTTTTCTTTTCCGTCTGCCCAGGTTTTGTATCCTATTCTCATTTGGTCCATCATATGCTGCCATTTTCCGCCGGCAATCTCATTATTGTATTTATGATCCAAATAAGCATTTCTTTCAAAACATTCTTTCACCTTGTCAGCGTAATAATTTGCTTTTAAATCATATTGAGCAGCCAATTCTCTGTTTTTGGCAACAGCATAATACATTTCGTACAAGTTGCTGCATGCATCAATCGGGTACAGAACCAACTGATAATAGGCATCCTGGTATTCGGCAGGAATCTGCTCTTTTAAACGTAAAGCTTCTACAGCCAATGCTCTGTAATCATTTAAAACCGTTTCAAATTCATGGTAATTTTCAAGGCTGTACGTTTTGCTGTCAAGGGTTTCAGGGGTAACTCTTCTGTTGTATTTGGCATACAGATTAATCATCCTCGCAATTTCTTTTGCATGTTTTTCTCCAAACTGCTGTGCAGCCCATTTTTCAGTATATTCCAAAAGATTTTTAGCATTAAACTGTTTTGGACTCCAGGCCATTTCCAGAAAAAAACTGATCGGAAATTCCATAGGTTTTAAATCTCCTACATTCACTACCCAAAGCTTATCTACTTTATGTTCATAGGAAAGATTCATCTGTTCCCAGACTCTCTGGATGGGACTGATATTGATCCATTTGGAGTTTCTTGGTCCGCCCACATAATCGAAATGGTAATACATTCCGTATCCTCCTTTATGCAAAGGCTTTGAAAGGTCGGGAAGCTTTCTTACATTTCCCCAGTTATCATCACAGAACAGCAAGATCACATCATCCGGGACCCGCATTCCTTTATCATAATAGTCCTGAACTTCTTTATACAATGCCCATACCTGAGGTGTTTTCTCAGCCTTTTTCCCGGTAACATCAGCAATGATTTTACGCTGGTCTTTTACGATTTTCTCCAGCAGGGAAATATTGGTTCCCTCTCCCATCGCTTCGTCACCATCACCCCTCATTCCTACTGTAACAAGCTTTTCCCAGTTTTTGCTTCTTTCTATTCCGGATTTCCAGAATTTTTGTAAAACTTCAGCATTTTTAGAGTAATCCCAGACATTCGGCAGATTATTTTTTTTGATATACCTGTGCCAGTCGGTCTGTGCCAAAGCCATAGGCTCATGGTGGGAAGTTCCCATCACAATCCCCATCTCATTGGCCAGCGGACCGCTCAGAGCATCATCGTCATAAAATGCTTTTCCCCACATTGCCGGCCAGATATAGTTTCCCTTAAGACGCAGGATCAGCTCAAAAACTTTCTCATAAAACTTACTGTTTACTCCGCCAAATGTTGCTCTGGCCCAACCTCCCAACGAAGGCTCTTCATCATTAAGGAAAATACCGCGATACTCTACAGCAGGCTCACCATCGGTATAGATTCCTTTTTTGAAATATAAATTTTCTTTTTTCTCAACCGGAACATCTACCCAATAATACCATGGTGAAACACCTATCTGCTGGGACATTTCATAAACCCCGTAAATCGTTCCTCTTTTATCACTTCCTGCAATCACAATGGCTTCAGAAACGCCAGGAAATGGATTACTGACATTCTGAATGATATATTTTTCTCTTTTCCCTGTTAATGCTTTTCCATCCAGCTTTTTTTGCCTGATTAAATCATCAATGGCTTTGCTTTTACCTGCTTCACCAATAATGATGATCATTCCGTTCAATCCAGAGTTTTGGGAAATAAGATGAGGCTGAACACCTGTTACTTTTTGAAAATCGGATTGAAGGTTCGCAACAGCACGCAGAATTCCTTTATCCGAATCACTGTCTGAAAAAAGCATCAAACCTGAATTGCGCTCTTTCAATACCACCGAATTTTCTGTTTTGGCAAAAGAAATAAATGGTTCGGCTGCTTTTACAAAAAATATAAACAACAACGTAAGAAACAGCGAAATGTTTTTTGTAAAATTCATACTATATCTTTTTGATTTTAATTTTTAAATAAGTTCAGATCCACAAATTCTCCCATTCTTTTGTAACCGGCTTCATTGGGATGAAGAAAATCATGGTCGTGCATATCATTTAAGATGACTTCCGGATTTTCACTTTGCATTTGTTTTGCAAAATCTATAACGGCATCAAACTTCCCGCTGTTCCTGATCCAGTCGTTTACTTTTTTCCAGGCCTCGATACGGAAAGGTTTGTCATAGAAAGACTTTGCGAAAGGAAGAATTGTTGCTCCGTACACTTTGATTCCGTTAGCGTGTGCCTTATCGATCATCATCTGGTAAGCGGCAATCAGTTCTTCTGTTCTTTTGGAAGCGTCATCAGGGTCTCTTGTTCCTCCCAGATCATTCACTCCTTCCAGAATGATCAACCATTTTACACCCTGCTGATTGAGGATGTTATAATCAAAACGGTCTAATGCTATAGGACCCAAACCGCCACGCACCACACAATTCCCACCAATTCCGAAATTAAGGACACTTATATTTCTGGTAGAAGGATTCGCCAGTAACCGTTGCGAAAAAATATCCGGCCAGCGATTCTGCCTGTTGGTTCCCGAACCTCTTCCGTCGGTAATAGAATTTCCCATAATAGCCACCGCATACGAGGGTTCACCGGTCTTTACATCGATGTTAAAAAGCGAATACCAATGATCTGTTTTTACAGGGTTTTTAAATACCATTGCATTGGTCTGCTCACCTTTAACAACAAAAGAGGTAGTTCTTGAACCCGGATGTCCGGTGACAGATTGGGTTACTTTTGCATAGGCAATGGTAATGGCCAGCAGCGAATTAGGCTTCAGATTAAAGTTCACCTCATCAGAATAAATATCAGATCCGGGAGCAATTTTAAAATTATTTTTCTTCTCAAACGTTAATGATCTGATGCTGGCTGCATCCACATTGCTGCTATCGGACGGCACAGCAATAGAAACTGCTTTTACCGCCAGGCTGTCTACAGAATATTTATTGGAAAAACGTAACCGCAATTTTTTTCCACCCACAGATACACGGACAATCTGACGCAGGGTATTCCCCGAAAGCCCTGGTTCCGGCGGAAGGTTTTTAGGTTCCACCAATTGGGGAGCCGTTGCCCAGGTGGTAAGCCAGCGGTCTTTGGATGACTGCTTTTCCAGACTCTGGGAGGAAGAGCAGGAAACCAAAAATCCCAAAATGATAAAGATGTATAAGTTTTTGAAGCGCATTTTTTCTGTTTTTCGTTTTTTCTCAAACTCTCCGGATATTGGCCAATCCTTAATTTTTCAATACAAATCCTCCGTTCGGCTGAATTTCAATCGTAAAATCACCTTTTGCATTCACTTTCACTTCTTTCTCTGATGTATTTCCTTTTGCATCATCATTGATAAGTTTCAAGTTTTTCCCGGCAAACATCGGAAGTTTTATTTTCAGTTTCTGGGACTGCTTTTCGGCATTTACACCTGCTACATACCATTGATCCGCATGTCTTCTTGCCACCACGGCATATTTTCCAGGATAACCGTCTATGAAAACTGTTTCATCCCAAAGTGTCGGAACTTCTTTCATAAAGTCAAGCTGAAATTTTGGTGAATCTGTAAGATTATTCGGCATTACGGCAAACATTTGAACCGGATTCTGAAACAGGACTGCTGTAGCCAGCTGAAAGCCGTCTGTGGTATGTCTTTTATTTTTATCTCTGTTGGATTCCGTTAAATATGTATTGAGGAAAGTGCCTCCGAATTCCATACTTCCCACTGTATTTCTGATGAAAGGATGAAGTGTGGCAAAAAAAGCTTCCTGTTTCCGTACATCTTCTGAGAAATAAAGCATTTCTGAGGCAAGAACGGCTTCGCTTCCTGCATAATTCGGGTACATTACTTCCCAGCCTCTCGGGACAGTGGCTCCATGGAAAATAATGGTTAATCCGTAATCATTGGCATCCGAGAGAATGTCTTCGTAAAGACGCATGGTTTCCTGTTTATCTCCTCCGAAGAAATCCACTTTCAGTCCTTTTACGCCTGCTTCTTTCAGCCATTTCATTTCTTTTTTCCGTTCAATGGATGAGCTCATTTTATTTCTCGGTCCCATCGGTGCGTCATTGGCTGCTCCGTTGGAATTATACCAGAGCAATACCCCTACATTTCTGGATTTTGCATACTGAATAAGTTCTTTCATGCGGTCTTTGCCTATATTTTTATCCCAAAGCGCATCCATAAGAATAAACTGATATTTCAGCGCAGCAGCAAGGTCTATGAATTTCACCTGATCATCATAGTTCATACTTTTGTCCTGCCAAAGAATCCAGCTCCAGGTAGATTTTCCGAACTGATATTCCTGTGAAGGCTCATACATCGGATCTACCACATCAAAAGGAATGGTAGTTTCTACGATGGATTTCAGAGAGCTGCCTACTGTAATTGTTCTCCACGGCGTCTTTCCAGGAAGAGAAACAGCTGCTCCGGTACTTCCGAAACCGTTATTTTCAGCAATGTTCGGATAAGCTACTTTGTAAAGATCTTTTTCTGCTGTAGCTTCAAGGTGTGAAGCACAATATGAACTGTTCACTCCTGTCTCGGAAAGCAATACCCAACCTTCATTTCCGATATGGAACAGACCCGGGAAAACGTATCCATAATCGGATGGCATTCCCAGCTCAGCATCAGCTTTATAGCCACTTTCATAACTTGGCGCTGTGCGGGCAAATCCTGTCATCGGCTTCATCATAGGTGAAATAAAAGTAGTGGTCTGTGTCGGGAATCTATAACCTGTAGTTTCTGACTGTACTACAACACTCAACCGTTCTTTCATTGGTGGAATATTGTAGCGGAAAGCAATATTGTTGTTGCTCACCTGAAATTCAATGCTTATTTGATGTTGATCTGCGTTGATAAAACTAACCGATAAAGTATTGGCCTTATAATCAATCTCAGATTTTTTGATCTTTGTGTTTGTGTATTTCTTAGAAACCACGTCTTTTTGGCTGTCAGTAAATTTCAGATTCTTTGAAAAGTCTGATTCGTTGGTTACCAGGCCCAACGGGGATTTTTCAAGCACTATTTTTTCCTGAAGGATAACTTTATACGATGCTTTTCCCTCTTCTGAAAAGACCTGAAGCTTCAGGTGTCCATCCGGACTTGAAATCTCTGCTACCTGCGCAAAGCTTTTGTTGATCAGAAATAAACTGAATAGAAGATATAAAACTTTTTTTCTCATGATTAATTATTTTCAAGAAAGGTCCAGTAATCGAAATACATAATATCTGTTGAGGCTTTGCCATTGAATACAAAGTACAGATCATGAATGCCGGTAATCTTTTCAGTCATCTGAACTTTTACCGTTTCCCAGCGGTCATCCCCACCCGTCATCGGAACCTTTACCGTCGCGGCAACCGGTCCGTTCACAGCATCCAGATGAATAGTCATTGTGACGTCACTGTTATGGGTTGTTCCTACCCTTGCAGAGAAAGCACTGGCTCCTTTTTTTCGGAAATCCACATTCTTTACACTGGTATAAGCACCATTTTTCTTTGCTTTGATGAAAACACCAGCCTCTTTACTCTGATAAGATTTTACATTTTCTGACCATGCAATCATTTCTGCCTGGTTGAACGAATAGGGATTAACTGCAGCAATAGCTTTTGTAATTCCATTGGTCATTTTAAAAGGTGAAATAGAGCCATCTTTATTGAAAGTAAGCTCTTCCAGACTTACCGATCTTGTAAACCCGCTTCCGCCCGGCAACGCACCATTGTGATAAAAGAAATAGGTTTTCCCCCGGAAATCAATAACACCGGGATGATTGGTGAATGACTTTCCTTCAGCAGGCATGATAATTCCTCCATATTTCCAAGGGCCTTGCGCAGTTTTGCTGGTAGAATATCCTATGAATTCAGGAAGCGGACCACCCGGCCAGAAAAGATAATACAGATTTTTTCTTTTGTACAGCCACGGGCCTTCTTCATATTTTGTGGGTCTTTCTGTATTCGGTTTTCCCTCTCTTTTTCCAAATGATTCTTCTGTCATCGGGACTTCTACAATATTTCCGGAATAGGAAATCATATCTTCATTCAGCTTGACATATTTCAATTTGGGATTTCCCCAGTACATATGAGCCTGTCCGTCATCATCCACAAAAACTGTAGGATCAATATCACCCCATTCGCTCTGAACCAGAGGTTTTCCTAGCGGATCATGGAAAGGCCCAAACGGACTGTCGCCGACAGCAACCCCTATAGCGCCTTTGTTATTGGTTTTTGACCACATCGGGATATACATAAAAAATTTCCCGTTCCTTTCTATACATTGTGCGGCCCAAGCATCGCGTTTTGCCCAGTCAAAATCTTTATACGAGAGAATTGTCCCATGGTCTGTCCAGTTGACCATATCATTCGTAGAATAGACTTTCCAGTCGTTCATGGTAAACCAGGTGGACTCATCTTCATCGTGTGTGGTATACACATATAGTCTGTCATTGTAGACCATCGGTGCGGGATCTGCGGTATAATTGGTCTGAATGATAGGATTCTGAGCAAATCCCGTCGAAAATAAACCTACTATAGCAATGCAACTGATATGTATTTTGCGGATATTCATAGAACAGAGAATTTGGATGTAAACTTTTATTCTGACTTCAGCATGAGATTAATATCTTCCTGCTTTATGGGTTTGAAAAGAAGTTGTGAAAACAGATACAGATCATTTTTCCAGACTTTGAAATCGTGGCCGCCCGGTTCTACATAAAAAATATGAGGAATTTTATTTTCTGTAAGATAGTCGTTTGTTCTTTTGCTGAAAGGCATCAGCCTGTCCTGATCTCCACATGAAATCCAGAGAAGCTTTAATTCCTTAGCTTTGGATGGATCCGGAAGAAGCTGCTGGGGCTCTTTGGTATTCGGAGCTGCGGAAAAGACACCTATCCAGGCGAACCTGTCAATATTTCCCAGCCCGAAATTCAGGGTCTGCCCACCACCCATAGAAAGTCCCGCAATGGCTCTGTCGTTTCTGTCTTTTTTAACCGGATATCTTTTTTCAATAAATGGAATCAGATCATTCAGCAGGTCTTTCTCAAATGTTGCAAAAGCCTCTACTTTATCTTTTGCCATGATATCTCCTGTTGCTCTGTCATCTTTCATAGCCCTTCCGTTAGGCAGTACAACGATCATTGGAGTAAGTTTTCCTTTGGCATACAGATTATCTAAAATAATATGGGGATTTCCGTTTCTGAACCATTCTTTTTCATCTCCCCCAATGCCGTGAAGCAGATATAAAACAGGATATTGAGTGCCTTTTTTAAATCCGGGAGGCGTATATACCAATGCTTTGCGTGTAGTACCAACGGTTACAGACGAATATTGTATGGTATCAATCTTTCCGTGTGGAATTTCTTTTTTCTCCGTATCAAAATCCTGTGGTACTTTTTTCTCAAAAACTTGCGCAGAAATAAAAACTCCTGACAGCATGAAACCTAATGCTAATACAACTGATTTATTCATGATTTTTTATTTGTATTTTTAACACTTATTATTTCGGATAAAAAAATAATAGCATATTATTTTATGTACATGGTTACAGCAGACTTTTCTTTGCCTTTCTGATTTTTATATTATTTCATTTTCCTGCTTCATTGATTTTGAAAAAATCTACATCTATGAATCCTCCGGTATTTTTGGTGGCATAATTAAAAATTGCAAACTTCGACCCCATAAAAAATCTACGGTAATCAAAAATCATTTTGTAGTCTTTTGCCATTTCCGTCCAGTTTTTCTGATCGGTGCTGTAATAAAAGCCTGCAAGATCTTTCCCAAGGTTAAAATTGGCATCAATACGAAGTAAAACCTTATCTGAGTTGATACGAATGCGTTTTTTTTCTTCTTTTTTAACCTCCGTAATGGCTTTTGTTTTACTATCCAGGCTCACTTCATTGGTTGAAAAAACGATAAATTTTTCATTACCCTCCTTCACTATTGACAAGATCCCGGAATCACCGTTGAAAGCGCTAAAACCCGCAACATCTCCATCTTTCATTCCTTTAAGATCCATCGCGACAACCGCTGAAGAAGTCGGACCTTCCATTCTCTGGGTTAAAGTATTGGGTGCCGCGTACAGATTGTCTACGACTCTGCTGGTTTTCAGTCTGAGAAATCCTTTTCTTTCGGATAAAGACCACGCTTCATTCACCGGATTATGATTCCACTGCCACTGGATCTTCATTTTTTTGTCAGAAAACTCATCACTTTCCACCAGATGATTTTTTGCTTTGAATGGTGGAAGAGGAACTTCTCCTTTCAGAGGAACTTTTCCATTATCTCCCAAGACCGGCCAATCGTTTTCCCATTGAACAGGCAATAAAATCGGGACGCGCCCTACTCCATTTCTGTCCTGGAAAATAAGAGAATACCAGTTTCCGTTCTTATCATCTATTAAAGTGCCCTGACCTGCATAGGAAAATCCTAAAAAATTGTCTTCCAGAATTACTTTTTTCTCATAAGGGCCTGCCACTTTATCCGCTCTGTAGACTACCTGACGGCGTTTTCCGTTTCTGGGCCATGAAATCATCATCATGTAGTATTTTCCGTTTCTTTTGATGATCTGATTTCCTTCCAGAAGTCCGGTTTCCGAAGCATCTTTCTGAAACACTTCAGTTCCATCCGGATTTCCTATGACCTCTTTAAAATCAGGGCTCAGTTCAAAAACTTTGTTGGAAGTGAAAACATATACTTTGTCATCATCATCAAAAAACAGAGAAGCATCATGAAAATGCCGTGTTCTGGTGATGAGCTTCCAGTTTCCTTTTTCAGGATTATCCGTCACATAGAAATAAGATTTGAAAGGTTCATCATTCGGAGAAAATAAAACATAGTATTTTCCTTTATGGTAGCGGATTGAAGAAGCCCATTGGCCTCTCCCATAAACCGTTCCATTCAATAGATTATATTTTGGATTATCATTTAAAGTATCAAAAACATAACCTGACATTTCCCAATGTACCAGATCCCTGGAGTGCATCACCGGTGCTCCCGGCATCAGATGCATTGTGGTACTGATCAGGTAAAAATCATTTCCGTTTCTGGTAATGGATAAATCCGGTGCATCTGCCCATATGATAGGATTAGTAAACGCTGTACTCTGTTTTCCGGAAGGATTTACCTGGGCTGAAAGAAGATTCAGCCCGATAAACCCCAATAAAGAAACTATATAAGATTTTTTGATTTTCAAAATGTACTGTGATGTTTGGTTTTTAATCTTAGTTTTTTTAATTAAAACACTTATGCAACAAATGAATGTTTTTTCTATGTTGTCAGACCTCCCATATTCATAATAACAAAGGTCTTTCCTACTATTCCGGTACAATATCATTGGAAGAGGTACTGTACAGGCCAATAAGGCTTCCTGTAAAACCTCCCGCCACATCAGTAGAAAGAATATCCCCTGAAACCGGTCCTCCTAGATTTTTGTAGCTCTTACCATCCACAGAATAATTAAAGCTATTTTCATCCTTATCAGCCACCACCTGCAGTTTAACCGGTTTGGATAATGAAATTTTCTCGCTTGCAATTAACTTTGATTCTCCTTTTTCGGTTCTTTCCAATACAATGTAGAAATCTTTATCCTTTTTTGTGATTCCGAAAACATAATTGAATTTTTCACTTTGATAACAGGTAATTCCCGCCAGCTCTTTTTCTGATTTAGGCTTAAAATCCAGGGTTACAGAGGTTTCAAAAGATTCATGCTGTAATCTGTGAAACAGCGCAGAAACCGGAGCCAATGCTTTAATATTGGTTTCAAAAGGGTTTACTTTCACACCATTTTTTGTAATGGTAATAAAACTTTCACGGGGTCCGCGCATGGCAATCCATCGGTAATCAAGATTTTTATCTGTCAGCTTATCAGCATAGGTAAAGTTTCCGTTGGGAAAAAATCCGTTTTGCCCGGTTTGATTCTGAACACCTTGTGGCATTTTCAATTTTGGTTTCATCGGAACCAGCCCATTTTGGAAAACAGGATAGGTTCCGCTCCAGTCAACCGGAAGAATGAACGTTTCACGGCCTTTGTTAACACGGTTTTTCTCGTTGGGACGTATCGCCAGAAATACTCCGTAATATTGGCCATTTGGTGTTTCCACCAAATCTGCATGGCCCGCCCAGTCTACCTTTTCTTTTCTGTCTTTCGGGAAATAACGCTGTGTCAGAATCGGGTTATTGCCCGCCGGAATATAAGGACCTTTTGGAGAATCAGACATAAAAATAACTTCGCTGTGATTCCCTCCAGTTCCTCCTTCTGCACACATCAGGTAATATTTACCATTTTTCTTATAAATATGAGGGCCTTCAATCCAGATCGGTTTTTGGGAGAGATCCACCCCGCCGTTGACAATAATCTTATCCGAACCCGGAACTACCTGATCTTTTTCGAGATCATATTCCCAGATTTTAATAACGCGGTGGCCGTTATACTGTTCGGTGCCTTTTGGCGGAGCATCGTTGTGAACGATATATGCTTTTCCGTTATCATCAAAAAAAATAGCCGGATCAATACCGTCAAAATTCAGTTTCTGAACTTCGCTCCATCCTTTTGACGGATCTTTTGTTTTTACGACCATATTTCCAATGCCTCCCGCAAACTGGGTAGTGATCATATAAAAAGTGTCGTTGTGCCTGTTGTATTTGATGTCCGGCGCATAAATTCCGTGCGAAACACCTGATTTTTCAACTTTAAGCTGTGAAGGTCTGTCCAGGACGTGCCCTACCTGTTTCCAGTTCACCAGATCTTTAGAAGTAAAAATCGGGACGCCCGGGAACATTGAAAATGAGGAGTTAACGAGATAATAATCTTCCCCTTTTCTGGTAATGCTGGGATCGGGATAACATCCCTGAAGGATCGGCGAGTAGAACTCATCCGGCTTAAGAGGGTTGTCATTATATATTTTATCATTTCCCTGGTAAGTAAAGTCGGAGAATGTTTGGGCAGAAATAGTAGTCACTGAAAGTAAAGCCGCTGCCGCAAGGACATGGGTTTTATTCCTGAAAAAAGTTAAATCCATTATATTCTGTTTCATTGTTATTCTTTTTTATAGTTTTTAATATTTTGCAATTTTTAAGCTTAATTCTATTCTAAACGGTTTTCCTGCGGTTGATTATTTTAATCAATCCCCAGGCTGTAACGTAGGATATTCCAGCTATGAAAAATATGATGTTATAGCCTCCGTTGATATTTCCTGATTTTTTAAAGGTATCGAGAACGATTCCGATAAAAAGAGGAAAAATAATTCCTGCTGCTGAGCCGAGCATACCTCCAAACCCTATCACAGAGCTTACATAATGATTAGGCAGGTGATCCCCGACCGTAGTCATAAGATTGGCTCCCCAGCCCTGATGCGCAGCTGTAGCAAGAGCTATAATCAGGGTAATCAGCCACATATTATCTACATATTTTGAGAACATGACCGGAACAACCATCAAAGCAAACAGTAACATCGTAAAACTTCTTGCTCTTCCGATTGCCCAGCCTTTTTTGATCAGAAATGATGAGAGATATCCTCCACCGATGCTTCCTATCGTGGTTCCGCTGTAAATAATAATCAACGGAAGGGATGGTTTTGTTAAATCCATTTTGAACACATCCGAGAAATACGCCGGCAGCCAGAACATGAAGAAATACCAGATAGGATCAGTTAAGATTTTACCAATAGCAAATGACCATGTTACTTTATATTTGAGTAATTCCGATAAAGGAATTTTGGTTTTCTCCTCTGTTTTTTCAGCCTGATCACTTTTTATGTATTGAAGTTCTTCTTTGCTGAGATTTTTTGTTTTTTCCGGTACGGCATAGAATTTCCACCAAAGGATAATCCACACCATTCCTAAAGCACCAATCCACACAAAAGTCTGTCTCCATCCGTAATGTCCGAGAATGAACGGAACAAGCAGCGGTGCTAAAATGGCTCCTACAGTTGCTCCCGAATTGAAAATTCCTGTTGCCAATGCTCTTTCCTTTTTTGGGAACCATTCAGCCACAGATTTGATGGCGGCAGGGAAATTTCCTGCTTCACTGATTCCCAAGGTACTTCTCGCTATGATAAATCCTACTGTACTTTTGACAAACCCATGTCCTATAGAGGCAAGACTCCATACTATAAGAGAAACGGCATACCCTATTTTGGTTCCCACTCTGTCTATAAATCGTCCCATCGCCATATAACCGATAGCGTAAGTAGTGGTAAATGCCATGACAATGTAGCTGTAATCTTTTTCATCCCAACTGAATTCTTTTTCCAGAACAGGTTTCAGCAAACCCATTACCTGACGGTCAAGATAATTGATCGTAGTGGCAAGAAAAACGAGAGACAGCATCCACCATCTTATATTTCGGTTGTGAGGAGCCTGCATTTAGTTATGATTAAGTTGTTGTAATAAATTCTTTGTTTTCAGAGTCAGTTCTTCTTCATTAAAATCCTTTCCGATGAGCGAGCTACCCAGTCCTACTGCTATGGCACCACCATTGAGCCATTCCGTGATATCTTTATAATCACCATTGATTCCTCCGGTGGGCATAAAATTCATTCCCGGAAAAACAGGCTGAACGGATTTGATATAGTTCTTACCTAGAGCGTCTGCCGGAAATATTTTAACCAGCTTTAAACCATTCTGATAGGCAATATTGACATCAGAAGGAGTAAAACAGCCCGGAATCAGTAGGATATTTCTTTCGAAAGAATATTTCACCAATGCTTCACTGATAACCGGTGTAATGATAAAATCTGCCTTTGCTTTGGCAAAATCATCCATTTCCTCTATGTTTTTTACCGTTCCAATTCCTAACAAAAGACCGGGAAATTCGGTATGGGAAATTGCTTTCAGTCCTGTAAAATTTTCCAATGCCTGATAACCGCGGTTGGTGTATTCTATTACCCGGATTCCTGCTTCGTATAAAGCTTTTATGATATTTTTTGAGACTTCAAACGATTCGTTATAGAATAACGGAACTATTTTCTGGTCTTTTATTTTCTGTATTATTTCACTCATAATTTTTCGATATTAATACTGTCATTAATCGTGTCTCCCTTTACAAAAAGCTTTTTAAAAGCAACTTTTACAGCATCTTCCAGGATCTTCTGTTCAGGATTTCCTTTTACAATTCCATGAATCAAAGCGGCCATGAAAGAATCGCCACTTCCTACCCTTTCTTCAATTTTGTCTGCATTATATTTTTCTGAAACCAAAAGCTGTTCATCAGCAAATAAGGTGGCAAAATAATTGACCTTTTCTCCGTTTGTAAAGCGGAACGTATTGGCAATCTTTTCTACATTTGGAAATTGTTTCCGGATTTCCAACGCTGTTTTTTCAGCCTGTTTCAGAAGATTTTCATCGTCAAAATTTCCATTAAGCTCATATGCAATGGGAATATTCAGGAACTGCTCAACAGACCAGATATTTCCCATGAGAACGTTTACAAAAGGCATCAGCTCTTTAATTTTATGAGGATTCTGATTTTGCCAAAGTAACGCTCTATAGTTCAGGTCGAGAGAAACAGTAATATTTCTTGCCCTGGCTTCTTTCATAGTATGTAAACAATTGCGAAATGCATGATCACTCAAAGCCGGTGTGATGGTGCTGATATGCAGCCATTTTACATCTGAAAATATTTCATCATCACTGAATGCTTCAAAATCGGATTGGGTAAAAACAGACGGAAAGCGATCGTAAACCACCGAAGCATTCTGCATATCTCCATCGGAAGAAAGATAAAATGTTCCTATTCTCCCTTGAGTTTTTCCTGCCAGAACTTCTATTCCTTTATTTTTAAGTTGAAATTCTAATTGGTTTCCAACAAAATTCTCAGGTAAAGCTGTTAACAATTTCACAGAATTTTCCCACTGGGAAAGTGCTGCCGCTACATTGTATTCAGCTCCGCCCACATAGATTTTCAGAGACTGCTCATTGAGCCAGTTTCCTTCGGAATCCGGAGCAAAGTGGAGAAGCAGTTCTCCGAAACATAATATCTTAGACAAATCCTGCATGGTATTAGATTTCAAAATAATTTTTTGTATTGTGATAACAGATATCCTGAATGATCTTTCCAACCCATTTTTCATCATCGGGAAGGAGACCTCTTTCCATCTCATTTCCGAACAGATTGCATAAGAGCCTTCTGAAATAATCGTGTCTTGAGAACGACAGCAGACTTCGGGAATCGGTAAGCATACCGATAAAAGTGCTGATTAATCCAATATTTGAAAGCGTATTCATCTGTTTTGTCATTCCGTCAAGCTGATCCAGGAACCACCAGGCTGCCCCAAACTGTACCTTAGATCTGATTCCTCCTTCGTTGAAATTTCCGGCAAGAGCTGCCAGAACTTCGTTAAATGCCGGGTTTAAATTGTAGATAATGGTTTTGGTCAGTTTTCCTTCTGTGTTGAGTTCATCAAGCAGAATGCTCAGTCTCTGTGCATGATATTGTTCTCCAATAGCATCATAACCTGCATTGGCACCCATTTTTCTGAACATTTCTGAATTGTTATTTCTGGTTGCCCCTACGTGAAACTGCTGCACCCAATCTTTTTCTGCGTACATTTTGCAAAGCTCTTTCAGCATATAACCGCACAAGGCTTCGGGATCGGAAAATGATGAGAGATTCCCCTTAAGGAATTCAGAAAATTCTTTTTCAAGGCTATGATTCCATTTCGTAGTATCCGGAAAATATTCAAAGCCATGATCGGCTACTTTTGCCCCTGCTTCCACAAAATAATTGATTCGGGACTGGAGTGCATTCAACAGATCATAAGCTGATGTAATTGGAAATCCGCAGACTTTTTCAAGCTTTTTAATTCCTGAAAGATACTGTTCAGAGTTAATCATATTAATATAGGAATCAGGGCGGAAAGCCGGAAGAACAGCCGTTTTAAAGCCACTATCTTTTAAAGCTTTATGATGAACGAGATCATCAGCAGGATCATCTGTGGTACATAAAGCCTCCACCTTAAAATTCTGAAGAATGGATTGTGGCAGAAAACCAGAGGTCTGCAGACTTTCGTTCATCTGATGATATACCGCATTTGCATTTTTTGGCGATAAATATTCGCTGATTCCAAAAGGATTTTTTAATTCCAAGTGGGTCCAGTGAAATAATGGGTTACGAAGTGTATAAGGTACGACTTCTGCCCATTTCATAAACTTTTCCTGGTCTGAAGCCTGCCCTGAAATAAACTGTTCATGAACTCCAAAATTTCTCATAGCCCTCCATTTGTAATGGTCTCCATCCAGCCAGATAGCCGTTGGAGAGCGGAAATTCTGATTGGCAGAAATAACGTCCGGTTCAAGGTGATTGTGATAATCGATAATCGGCATATCTTTAGCATAGCCAAAATACAGATTCTCTGCCTTTGCTGATTCCAGCAAAAATGATTCTCCGAAAACGTCTTTATTTTTAATAGAATTACTCATTATTTACTTTTACAATTCTGGATGTTAATTCTAAACTTGTTTAAACTTTATAAACCACAAAAGTCACAAAGCATTATTTTAAAACACTTTAGCTCACTTAAGAAAGTTTAAATGATTCTGCAGAAAGTTAACATAAGATGAAAATCAGAGATTTTCATAAAACTTAGGTGTGCTGATTATACATAAAGCTTGCTCTAAAAAAGCTTAAATGGTTAAACCTTTAACATTTTAAAAACAGAACCTCTAATGAAACCACTAAGGTTCTGTTCACTGTATATGAAGAAATTTAACTTAAATTATACTCCGCTAAATGCGCTGAAACCTCCGTCAACAGGAATCAGTGCTCCTGTGATGAAACTTGCGGCATCTGAACATAGAAACTGTATAACACCATTCAGTTCTTCTACTTCTCCAAATCTCTGCATGGGTGTTTTGGCGATTACTTTTTTGCTTCTCTCGGTTAAACTTCCATCAGGGTTCAGGAGAATGGCCCGGTTCTGATCACCAATAAAAAATCCCGGCGCCACTGCATTAACACGTATTTTATCTCCGAATTTCAATGCCAGATCAGAGGCCAGCCATTGGGTAAAATTGGTAATTGCCGATTTGGCTGCAGAATATCCGGCTACTCTCGTAATAGCTGAGTACGCAGCCATTGAAGAAATATTAATAATGTTTCCGCTCCCCTGCTCCGCCATTGCTTTTCCGAAAACATAGCTCGGGTAAACGGTTCCGTTGATATTAAGATCTGTAACCTCAGCCCAACCCTTCATTTCCATATCAAAAAATGACTGTTCAGGAGCTAAAGTGGCTGCCGGAATATTCCCACCGGCTATATTGAGCAGAATATCAATGCTGCCATACTTTTCTTTTATTTTCACAGAAGCAGCTTCAAGGCTTTCAATATCCATCACATTGGCTTCTACAGCAAGTGCATCACCTCCCAAATCTATAAGTTCTTTTACGCGGGCATCCAATGTTTGCTGGTTTCTCCCCAGTGCAACAACTTTGGCTCCGGCCTCTATAAAACTTTTGGCAAGGCTGCCTCCCAAAACGCCTGAAGCCCCTGTGATCACTGCTACTTTGTTTTTAATACTAAACAGGTCTTTCATTTTACTTTTTACTATTTTATTACAAACGCAGATTAATTTTTCTGTAATTCTGACTGCACTGCTGCCATCACTCCCTCGATCTGTCCCAATGCCAGCATTCTTCCTAAAAATGAATAGCCGGGATTATAACCTTTGTCAACATCTTCGGTTAAAAGTCTTCCGTGGTCTATTCTCATAGGCAGATCAGGATTCTCCTTTTCGAAGACACGAATCACTTCAATAAGCTTTCCTCTTCCTCCCAGATGATGAGCCTCAATGAAGTCACCATTTTCAAAGACATTTGTACTTCTCAGGTGAACGAATTTGGTTCTGTGGGCAAATTTCTGTGCTAGTTTGGGAACATCATTCTGAAGGTTAGCACTTAGAGATCCGGCACAGAACGTTAACCCGTTGTGAGGGTTATCAACAGCTTTCAGAAGCCAGTCAATATCCTCTTCATTAGTCACTATTCTTGGTAAGCCCAGTAATGAAAATGGAGGATCATCAGGGTGTACACACATCTGGATATTCCATTTTTCACAGACAGGCATTATTTTTTCGAGGAAATATTTTATGTTCTTACGAAGTCTGTCTTTATCGATTCCATCATACAACGCCAATAAACTTTTGAACTTTTCTACGGGATTCAATTCGCCTTCTTTGATATTTCCGTTCACAAATCCCTGGGTTTTCACAATGACTGAGTCTATCAGATCATTATTATCTTTTTCCGTTAACCTATTTTTTAATTCTTCTACCTTTTGAAGGATTTCTGAACTGTAATCTTTTTCTGCTCCTTCCCTTTGAAGGATATGAATTTCGAAATACGCAAACTTGGCTTTGTCAAAATAAAGTGATGACGAACCGTCTTCCCATTCGTGAAAGAGATCAGTTCTTGCCCAGTCGAGAACAGGCATAAAGTTGTAGCAAACTGTTGTAATTCCTGCTTTACCCAGATTTTCAAGGCTTGTGATATAATTTTCTATTAAAGAGTCACGGTCTTCACCTCCGTATTTGATGGCTTCGCTTACGGGAAGACTTTCCACAACAGACCAGCGAAGTCCGTGGCTATCTATATAGTTTTTATAATCATTAATAGCCTCCAGATTCCAGATTTCTCCGTTTGGAACATCGTGTAATGCAGAAACAATCCCTTCTACTCCTATTTGACGAAGTGTGCTAGGTGCTATTTTGTCTTTTTTGCCAAACCAACGCCAGGTTTTTTCCATAGTTTTAAATTTTAATTCAGATAAACAAAGCAGGTGCTTTTCACACCTACTCTGTTACTGATATGAATGTAGAATGAAATTAATTGTATCCGGGATTCTGGTATTTTGCCTTAATATCTGATGATACTTCCATCGCATCAATCTGATTCTGAGGAATCGGTCTCAGATAATGAAAAGGTTTGATTGTTCTTGTGATCGTTTGTGGATTATGATCTCCATAAGAAGCTCCCCCAATCTGGTAAGAAGCTGCATAATCTCCCCACTTCTGTGTACGTACCAGATCATACCATCTGTAGAATTCCCCGTAATATTCGCGGGATCTTTCCGCAAGGAGATAATCAATGGTAATTACGGTTGGTGTGGCCGCAGTCATTGCAGCGCTGTTATCTGCTACATAAGCGGTATTCTGGGCATTATTGAACTTCCATTTTCCGGCACGGGCACGGATAACATTGATAAGGTCTCTGGCTGTCATAGCTCCTGAAGCCCCTTTTACAGCTGATTCTGCGGCAATAAAATAGAATTCTGAGAATTTAGCAACGCTGAAAGGACGGGTTAATCCCGCATTCGGATATCCTAAACCGTTCGGATCATCTGTACGGTAAGTTCCTATTTTCCAAAGACCTGGATAAACGATTCTGCTGATACCGTTGGGTGCAATTACCCAATCTGCCCTTCCTGAGAGAGTACCTGCTCCCACACCACTTTGTCCGGATCCTGAAGGATAAGCCGGAGTCTGGCTATCATCATTAAGGAAGCTCAGGATAGCTCCTCCCGGTTGTACAGGTAAATTATTGGCATTATAAAGTACAGGTACTGACGTTAACCCCGTTCCAGTCTTGTTCCAGTTTCCTCGGTATGTAGTTACAAACGTACCATCATAACGGGAATCATTGGTTTTATCTGCAAAAGTATTTTTAATAACTCCTAAAGTAGGACACATACGAACCCACGGACGCCCCAATGGCTGTGCTGCTTCCCTCTGTACGGCACTTACGACATCTGCACCAGCCCATGCAGTTGTTTTACTGCTTTTGATGGCCGTGTAGTTCCAGGTCTGCATCCATGCTGCAAAATTATCAGGTGCCCAGCCCGATCCAAATCCTACAGGATCACTTTCATTATAGTATGTACTTGACTGCGTATGATCTGCATAGAGCATAGATTCTGTATTTCTGTCATTTGAACCTACATTGACATCATAGAAAGTAGGCTGAAGAGAATAGGATCCGGGATTATTAATTCCTTCCATCGCAATATCATACGCCTGCTGGAAATACCACTGGGCATTGTGTCCATCAGGGTCATTTCTTGCAGCTTCAGGATACGTTGGGATTCCGTTTGGATTCTGCAGCCACCATCCATAGGTAAGATAAGCTTTGGCAAGCATCAGTCTTGCTACATTTTTCGTCACACCGCCTGTTACCCTTGGTGAGACAGGTAAATTTTCTATTGCTTTTTTAAGATCTGCAAAAACTGTTTTTGTATATACTTCCGGAACGGTATTCCTTGCAGAAGAGGTAGACGGTACAGTGTTATATTTCAGTTCTCCCGCTCCTAAATCCATGGGAACTCCTCCATAGGTCTGGATCAGCATGAAATAGTAAAATCCACGGAAGAAACGAGCTTCAGAAATCATAGATTCAGCAATCCCGAATCCCGGACCTTTTTCAATAATACCATTGGCTGTATTGATATAGGGGAACACGGAATTCCAAACCATACTTGTAGGAAAAGTATTAGAATTGATAATACCGTTTCCGGACATATCCAATTCTTTAAAGTTACCATCTGCACTTTGTGCCCAGGTAGATTCGTCAGTTCCGTTCTGACAGTTGCTCATGAAGTAGCCATTACCATACAGTAACCTCATCTGTCTATATAATGCTGTAAACCCCTGATTAACTCCATCCGGTGTATTAAAATAATCAGCTGTATATATTGATCTTGGCTGCTCATCGAGAATTTCATTACAACCTGTAAATGTTAAGGATAAAAAGATCGCTCCTAATAGCAGTTTTTTGTTAAAATTTATCATGACAGTACAGTTTTAAAAGGTTAAGTTAAGTCCCATTAAGTAATTTCTTGTGGAAGGGTTGTTGGTTCCAATAACAAGCTGTCGGTTTTGATATCCGCTTACTGCCTGATTTTCATTTCCGAAAGAGTTTGGCTCCGGATCCATTCCTGAGAACTTATGATAAGGAGAAAATAATACAACAGGATTGGTTACCGTAAAATAAATTCTTAAACTGGTAATTTTCAGATCCTTTAAAAAGTCTTTATTGACATTATAGCCTAAGGTAATGGTACGAAGCTTAAGATAAGAAGCATCGAACATCGCCAAAGTAGAAGAATACTTTGGATTGTCACCACTGAGATGGCGTCCCGGACGAGGAAAATAAGCTCCGGTATTATCTTCTGTCCAATAGTCTACATCTACGTTATTCCCTCTTCCTGTTAATCTGTTAAGATAACTTGCAGATCCGTAAATAGTACTTACCAGGATTCCTCCGTGTTGGAAAGCTCCTACTGTGCTTAATTCAAAATTTTTGTAGGCAAAACGCATATTGAATCCTCCCTGAAATTTCGGAGCTGTATCAAAGATCTGTCTGTCATCAGGTCCTATTGCTCTTACCGGCGTTCCGTCAGCATTATAGCCTCCGGTGTAAAGAACTTTGATAGATCCAATAACATCAGCTGCAGTTCCAGGTTCCAGAATATTCTGATAAGGATCGCCAGCCTGCCAAAGACCGATGTATTGATAATCATACAATGAATTAATATTATGACCTACAAACCATAAGTTGTTGACGTCACGTTCTGTTCCGGACGCAAGCGATAAAATTTTGTTTTTATTGGTATAAAAGTTAACTCCAGCTTCCCAGGTAAATCCATCCGGATTATCAAAAATGACCCCGTTTAAGGAAACTTCAACTCCTTTATTTTCTGTTTCTGCTACATTGGAAACAATGGAAGACCATCCGCTTGTCGCCGGAAGACTTTTCTGCGTCAACAGGTCATAGGTATGGGTCTTGTAATATTCCACGCTTCCCGTAAGACGGTTGTTCAGTATTCCGAAATCTATCCCGTAGTTTTGTGTTTTTGAATATTCCCATCCTAAATTCGGATTTGGTGGCTGACTTCCATAGATTCCTGTGCTTCCTGCACTGCCGTAATTATAAGGAGCTACGTTGAATCTTCCCATCGTAGAGTACGGATCTACTGCCTGATTGGAAGTCTGCCCCCAGCCGGCTCTGAATTTAAGGAGATTGATGGCTTTGATATTCTGCATGAAGGATTCATTGGTAACATTCCATCCTAATGATAATGCGGGATACGTATGCCATTTGTTTCCCGGAGCAAGCCTGGATGATCCATCAGCCCGAAGTGTTGCGGTTAGCATATACTTGTTATCATACGTATACATAATTCTTCCCATTGCTGAAAGGAGCCCCGTTTTCCAATAAATCTGGTCTTCTGGTCTTACAGTAATATCAGCCTGAGGCGACTGCCCTAAGTTATAATATTGGAAAAAGTCTGCCGGAACATTCTTTGCACTCATGTAGGAGCTTGTATACTTATTCTGTTCTGCCGAATATAATGCTACGGCATTTACCTTATGTTTACCAAATGTACGGTCATACGTTAAAAGGTTTTCCAATACCCAATGGTACGTCTGGTTATTTCCTCTTCCTGCAGCTGACGGTCCTAAAGGGTTCGTATTAAAGACTCCTACACCTGAGTAATTTCCACTGTTTGAAGTACGGTAATCCAAACCTATATTTAATCTGTATTTCAGTCCTTTGATCGGAAGGCTGGCTTCTCCGTAAAGATTGTTATAGGATGCAAAGGCCTTAGTCTCGTCGATATATTTATCTCCCAGGCTCCCCAGGCTTCCCCTTGTATAAATCCATGTCTGATCGATACCACCTGCTGTACTCATAACTCTTTTCGGGGTTCCGTCCGGATTATAAGGATTAGCAATAGGAGAATATCCTAAAACAGCTCCCGGGTTTACTCCATTTCCTTCCGAGACGGAATAATTGGTATTGGTTGTAAAACCGAATTTAAAGATAGATCCTACCTGTTGGTCAATGGCCATTCGCAGGGCAAATCTTTCATAACTCTGAATAGGAATCAGTGCATTTTGTTTGAAGTATGACAACCCTACATTATAATTCCCTCCCTCCGTTCCGCCTGAAACACCAATATCATGGCTGGTCATCATAGCTGGCTTATAATACAGGCTTTGCCAATCTGTATTAACACCGTTATTTTCATCAGCTCCATTTGAATATAAAGGTGTTGTATTTCCCGCAGGAATGGCATAAGCACGCAGCTGCGCAAACTTAGGACCATCCATCATCGGATATTTTGAGAACAAGGTCTGGACTCCTGTGAACGTATTGTAAGAAAATTTGGGTTTTTGCCCCTTTGCTCCTCTGTTCGTGGTAACGAGAATAACCCCGTTTGCACCTCTGGATCCGTAGATCGCTGTAGCAGAAGCATCTTTCAGGATATCAATACTTTTGATATCACTTGAGCTTATATCTCCCAGTGATCCCACAAAAGGAATACCATCCAATACAATCAGAGGGTTATTATCTCCTGTCAGAGATCTTGTTCCCCTGATACGGATCTGCATCGCAGCACCCGGCTTTGTGGAAGTCTGTGAGATATCGACCCCAGCCGTTCTTCCCTGCAATGCCTGAGTAATATTGGCAGAAGGTACTTCACGCAGGGCATCTCCTTTTACAGTGGCTACAGAACCTGTCACAGCCTCTTTTCTCTGGGTTCCATATCCTATCACAACAACTTCATCTATTTTATTTTCTTTAGCTACTGTATCTTTCTTAACCTGTGAATATGCTATACCGGAAGGCAATAAAGTCATTGCAAAAAATAGTGCCGCTCTATTGCTTTTATTGAAATAAAATCGGTTCATAATTATTATTTTAGTATTAGTTGTTGAATAAAAGGCTGTTTAATAATTATAGTGTATAAGAATCCTTAGTGTTTATAAGCCTTTTATTTTTTCATTATATATACATATTCACGATGGCTTCAAACAATTCCTGTTTTCCGCTTTTTGGCTGTGGTTCGCCGATTTCGTGAGCGATTCTCTGAAGATCTTCCAGTGTAAGCGTGCCATCCTCGAATGCTTTTCCATTTCCTTTATCAAAAGATGCGTAGCGGTCTGTTCTCAGTTTTTTGTAATCTGAATTTTCAAGAATATCAGCTGCTGCAAGAAGACCTTTGGCAAAGACATCCATTCCTGAAATGTGTGAAATGAATAAATCTTCAGCATCAATAGAGTTTCTTCTGATTTTGGCATCAAAGTTTACGCCTCCGGTTCCCAGACCTCCTGACGGAAGCAGTACAAGCCATGCCTGAACCATGTCATAATAATCGATAGGGAACTGATCCGTATCCCAGCCGTTCTGATAGTCGCCTCTGTTGGCATCAATACTTCCTAAAAGGCCTGCATCAACAGCAGCCTGAAGTTCATGTTCGAACGTATGGCCTGCCAATGTAGCATGATTAACCTCAATATTCAGTTTGAAATCTTTGTCTAATCCGTAATGTCTCAGGAATCCTATTACGGTTTCAGAGTCATAATCATACTGGTGTTTCGTAGGCTCCATTGGTTTTGGCTCGATCAGGAAAGTTCCTTTAAAGCCTTGTTGACGTGCATAGTCTCTTGACACAGAAAGGAAACGGGCCAAATGATCTTTTTCACGTTTCATATCAGTATTTAAAAGGCTCATATATCCTTCTCTTCCGCCCCAGAAAACATAATTTTCCCCTCCTAGTGCAATCGTAGCATCTATTGAATTTTTTACCTGAGTTCCTGCACAGGCCAAAACGTCAAAATTCGGGTTGGTTGAGGCTCCGTTCATGTATCTTTCATGCGTGAAAACATTGGCTGTCCCCCATAAAAGCTTAATTCCAGTTTCCTGCTGCTTTTGTTTTGCGTATTCCACAATAGTCTGAAGGTTTTTCTCATATTCCTTCCAGTTGTTGGCAGGGTCTACCAGATCGATATCATGGAAGCAGTAATAATTGAAGCCCATTTTAGACATGAATTCAAAGCCTGCATCCATCTTATGCATTGCTCTGGTTACAGCATCATTTCCTATATCCCATGGGTGATGAATTGTAGGCCCTCCAAATGGATCGCTTCCGTTTGCACATAGGGTGTGCCACCATGCCATCGCAAATCGTGTCCAGTCTTTCATAGGTTTTCCCATCACGATCTTTTCCGCATCATAATAGCGGAATGCCAACGGGTTCTTGCTATCCTTCCCTTCAAACTTAATTTTTTCAATACCCGTAAAAAACTCTTTTGTACCTGTTAAAGTGTCCATATTTATTTGATTATTTTTAATTTATTTTAATTTTTTGCGTAAAAAATCCCTTCTCACTGGTTGTTAAAAGTCAGTAAGAGAATGAAAAATGCTGTTGTAATTGTTCTAGATTATTTCATTAAGATGATGTTTCCACCTTTCATAGGCTTCTAAATATTGTTCTTGTTTTTCGTGTTCAGGCTCTATCACCGCTATTTTTTCAAGTGAAGAAAACGCTTCTCTGGAACCTGAATAAAATCCTATTCCCATTCCGGCCGCCCTTGCTGCTCCCACCGCCCCATCTGTATCATAAAGTTCAATAACTGCATTGCTGACACTGGAAAGTGACTGACGAAAAATAGAACTTAAAAACATGTTGGCATTTCCTGCACGGATCATCTGGATATCCATTCCGATATTTCTCATGATATCCATTCCGTATTCATAAGAGAATACAATACCTTCCTGCGCCGCACGCAGTATATCTCCTTTAGAATGTATATTGAAATTAATTCCGTGAATAGAGCAACTTGTATCTTTATTTTCCAATACTCTTTCTGCTCCGTTTCCAAAAGGAATAATACTTAATCCTTTTGAACCAATAGGTGAAAGTGAAGCCATATCATTCATATCCCCATAAGAAGAAAGTGAAGTTGCAAAATTATGCTTTAACCAGGAATTTAAAATTCCAGTTCCATTGATACAAAGTAAAACTCCCAGCCTGATCTGTTCTGGTGTATAATTGACATGGGCAAATGTATTAACCCTTGATAACTTATCATATTCCAGCTGATCGAGAACTCCGTATACCACTCCGGAAGTTCCTGCTGTAGAGGCAATTTCTCCTGGGTTAAAGACATTCAGGGAAAGAGCATTGTTGGGCTGGTCTCCTGCTCTGTATGAGATGGGCGTTCCTTCTTTTAAGCCTAATTCTTCAGCTGCTGTCCTTGAAACAGTTGCCTGAATACCAAATGTAGGTACAATTTCAGGAAAAAAGCTTTTCGGGATTCCATAGTAATTAATAATATCTTCCGAAATACAGTTGTTTTTAAAATCCCAGAAAATTCCTTCCGATAGTCCCTCGATGGTCATTCCTATCTGCTCTGAGAGTCTCATCGCAATATAGTCTCCAGGGAGCATTATTTTATCGATCTTTTCAAAAATTTCAGGTTCGTTTTCTTTTACCCATGCAAGCTTTGATGCTGTAAAATTTCCCGGTGAATTTAATAGATGAGAGAGGCATTTTTCTTCTCCTATTGTTTTGAAAGCTTTTTCGCCATAAGGTACAGCACGGCTGTCACACCAGATAATGGACGGTCTTAAAAGGTTCTGGTCTTTATCTACCAGGATCAGACCATGCATCTGCCAGGTAATTCCAATTCCTTTAATATCTTCAGCATGTACTCCGGATTCATGCATAACAGCTTCATGCGCCAATTTCAGATTAATCCACCAGTCAACTGGGTTTTGCTCTGCCCATCCCGGATTTATAGCAGTGATTTTCATTTCTTTTTTGGGAGAAAATTCAGAAGCAATCACTTTTCCACTGGATGCCTCAATGAGACACACTTTCACAGAGGAACTGCCAATGTCATAGCCTAGTAAGTACATAATTTTTTAAAAGAGATTATTTTATAAGTTTTGTATTGTTTTTCTTGTAAATCTTAGCGTCAAATCTGTAATATCTTGCCGCACGGTGTGATACATCTTTTTGAATTTCATCCAAAGGAACAATATAGGGGAATGAAGATATTTTTTTATGGAAATTCTTAATATCAATATTTCTTTCACTTAAAGCACTATAGAGCTGATAGAGCTGTCTTATAGTAAATCTTTTAGGAAGCAGCTCAAAAATAATCGAGAAATCTGATTCAATCCATTTTCTGATCTCCATCAAAGATTCATTGATAATTTTGTTATGATCAAACGGCAATACAGGAACCTCATCAATAGGATACCAGTCTACAGTATCATATTTTGTACTGTTGATCTTATGATCTATTTTACAAAGCGAAAGATAGGCCACTGTAATGATCCTGTCTATATGATGTTTGTATTCCTGATCCATCCATTTGATATCATGAAGATTGCTTGCTCTCATAGGATCTGCAAAGCATCTGAATTGTTTCAGAACCATTTTCTTAATCCCCGTAAGTTCATGAAGTACTCTTTGTGCAGCATCATCTACATCTTCGTCACTGAAAATCAGACTTCCTGGAAGTTTGATCTGTTTTTCTAACGGTACATCATCAACATGACGTTGTACTAATAATATATTCAATCGGTTTTCATGGTCAAATCCAAAGACAACACAATCTACAGAGACATAGGTATGGATAAAGTTCTGATTCATTAGTTCGTTAACATTTTGGTAACATTACAAATATAAAAATTCATCTGAATAAAAAAAATAAATCCTCCACTATCTGCTGCTTATCAATACATTACATATCGAATTTTAATGATATCAATTGTATAAAAATTATGATAAGGTTATCATTAATTTTACACTTACTTATTTCATAAGACATGAATTCACAATTAATTGCAATATCAATCAGCACCAAAAAAAATTCTCATTTTAAGAATAAATATTATGATAAGAAGATTTTATTTTTTTTTTATTTTCTCTAAGAAAAAAATGTAAAAAACACATTTTTCATTATCAAAAACTAAATAAAACACCATTTTTTTTCACCAATTTCACTACTATAATGTTATATTTTCACAAAACAATAAATTTATAAGCTAAGTTTATATAGTTACAAAGCAAAACAACAACGTAATTGTATCTGTTGATACAGCATCATTAATATTGGTAATAATACTTAATTGATTGAAAAAGTTTTTTTTAAAGAAATTAAAAGCAGTAAGCTACAGAACACAAAACTATTAATATGAATTGGTTCATCCTTGAACTTATTATATAAGTCAAATCTTGAATATTTTTTTGTTATAATAAAATCAAGAAAAATTAAAGTAATTACAATACTTTTTTGGACAAAAAAGCTATTTACTATGCAAAAGAAGGATTGAAACTGGAAAAGGAATTTAATCTTCTTCCTTGCGGAGGCACATTTAACGCAAAACAATATTATTGAAGGAAAAAACTGTATTCTAAAAACTTATCTTGATATAATTTTGATTAACGTAAGTATTTTCACTTTCAAGCTTATTAACTTCTTTTACTTTATTAACAAAAAAACGGTTAATTCTCTATCTTTTTAAACCTTTCTATATTGTCCTATTACTTTCTCATAATTCCTTTTCTGATTAAAAATAAAGTAGCAATACCCATTTCAGAATATAAATCAAATAAGTTATCTCTTACTTTATTAATTATATTAAGTTCTTCATTCATTTTAATATCTATGCTTTTATAATTTATGCAGATTTTAAATTATAAAAGCAGTCAGCTTTCTTACAATAATGGTAGCTAGAGATCGTATTTGGCTTTGGATATCTTTACTCCATAAAAAAACC
>Ga0105243_10000049_pt1 | contig 145575 bp, 143 predicted proteins | sample KBSM34metaG_FD_81525 | JGI IMG/M metagenome (GOLD analysis project Ga0105243, IMG submission 81525) | Miscanthus rhizosphere microbial communities from Kellogg Biological Station, Michigan, USA - KBS M3-4 metaG | ecosystem: Host-associated > Plants > Roots > Rhizosphere > Soil | place... | reverse complement strand
GGCTTCCTTGAGGATCGCCACGATCTGGCTCTCCGTGAATCGGCTCTTCTTCATCGTTCGGTGTCGTTGGATTCAACCCGAAACCTCTGGTTTTGTCCGGCGGCTTTTCAGGGGAAGTTTACACGCCGACCACCCGGGCCTGCTCGAATGCCTCCAGCGCGTCCGGCCGAAACGCGTGCTCACCGTGCATGGCTTCGCGAAGGAATTCGCCGCCGAACTCCGCGGCCGCCGGATCGACGCCTGGTGCGCGGCCGGCGGCGACCAGCTCGAACTCGCCCTCGCCGGCCCCGCCGCCGCGCGCGCCGCCAGCCCGGCGATGATCGCCCGCCAGCTGCGCCCGATCTGCCCGCTCGCCGATTTCACCGACGTCTGCCGCCTGATCGGCGAAACCGGCAGCCGCGTCGCGAAATCCGAGTTTCTCGGCAACTACCTGCGCGGGTTGGCGAGCGACGCCGACCGTTCGCTCGCCACCGCCTGGCTCCTCGGCAAGGCCCTGCCGGACGGACTCGCCCCGCTCAAACCCGCGTCCCTGCGCCGCGCGTTGCTCGCCGTGCCCGACGCGCGCGAAGCCCGCCGACGCGAACTCGCCCGCCATGCGCCCGATCCGGCCCGCGCCGCCCGCTTGTTGCTGCAGGAACTCCCGCTCAAACCCGAGCCGCTCGACCTCGCCGGGCTCGACGCGTTTTTCCACACCCTCGCCGCCGACACCCCGCTCGCCCGGCTCGACCGCATCGCCCGCCGTTTGGCGACCCTGCACCCCGCCGAGGGCGAAACGCTGCTCCGGCTGCTCAGCGGCAACCTCGGGCTCGGTCTGAGCGCCGAGCTGTTTCCATGAACCACCGTCCGCAACCCCGAGCTGAAGGCCGCCGCACCACACGTGAGGGGGCCGGCGTCGAACTCGCCGCGTGAAACCACATGCCGCGCTTCACTTATGCTCGAGCTCTCCCTCAGCCATCCTGACGGAGAGCTTTTTGGCAGAACGCTAAGCGCTGGCACCGCTGGGGCGGGGGTGAGCGACGAGACGGGAGGACGGGTTAAAGTTACGGAGAGCATGGCCGACATAGCAGCCCCAGCGATTATCCAGCCGCGCCTTGTTAGCCCTTATTTGCTTGTGATATTGCGTAGAGGTGATCGCTGAATATCTCGCGGTGAGACTGAGCACCATCGCTTGATGGTAGCTGTATCCCAGCGACGGTTAAATGGACTCGCATCATGAGAGTAGAGAACGCAAAAGCAATGTGATCATCGTCCAGTCCAGCAGCGCCCAGACAGTAATCGAGGCGAACGAATGCCTTCGGATGCGTGCGGTCATCGAAGTCGCCCGCCTCAAGGCCAATCGCAGTTAGAAGCAGAATGGCGACGCACATACCTAGCGCTCGCTTCTTTCGCTGTGCAGGGTCTGTGCAAGCCTCAAAAATCCACTTCGTCGCCTCAAGGTCGGCTTGCTTCTCTTCTTGGTGTTCAATGGCGGTTACTGGTGGGTGGTTGCATCTTAAATGAGCAAACTCGTGGTGAAGAATCCACCCCAGAGCTGCCAAATAGAGTTCGTTAGCAACCTGAACGTCTTCGTCTCCGGTATCGGCTGGATCAGGGAGGTCTGGAAAACGCGCTTGCGATGGATGCTGATAATGATTCAGCGCCCAGAAGTAAGTCAGTTGGGCCTTGGTGCGTCGCAGCGTGCTAAGCAAATTGAAAAAGGCAACTCCAGCCTTCTGATCCTCCAGATACTCCGAATAGAGCACCCAGTATTGATATGCGGCAGCCCAAATAAGTGTGGCACCTGGAGTAGGAATAGTGATCGCACCGCTCGGAAGCTTAATCGACGGCAGGCGCTTGGGAGCATCAGTCCAAGCAAACGAAACCTTCTGAAAGCTGCTATCATCGTTCAACGACTTCCATCGCTCTGGTGCGAGTGAGAGGATGGCAAACTCAGCCGACTGTGCAAGGAATTCGATGGGCATAGTTATTTGGCTAACGTTAAATGTGGTGGCACGGCGGCGCAGGACTCACAGAGCGAAGCGAACGAGGGAACTTATCCGCCGTTGCCACCCACGACGTGTTCGGCTTGGTGGATTTCATTGGATGCATGGGCGATAATTCTCAAACTCCCAGTCAAAGTGCTTCGCCAGCAACGCCGATTGTTGGTTCCAATTCTCTCCGGCACAACGCTCAAGTGTCGCCCGCACTGATTCGAGAACTGCCTCCCATGAATAGGGATTCACGACTATCCTGCGCTGGCTTAGGCGCTTCCCGAGGTTGTGCTCATTGATTGCTTGCGGAGTCATTACGTCCACATAAAAAAGGTCAGCGCCTTCCTCATCGGGCGGTCCTATGTGAAGGCATAGGGAATAACAAGCGTCCGAGTCTGATTCCGGCGTCCACTCGTCGATAGGATCATGGTCGATGCAATCGAAGCCTTTGAGTTGGGGTGTCGCCATATTCTCTGCCGAACAGTATTATTGAACAACAGGTTGTGGTTGCTTGGGTTCTGCAACCTGTTGTGGAACCGCAGCAAATACAACCCGGGTGGGCGCTTCTCCGCGAATTCCGTTCATGGGCGAATGTTAAATTCGCTATGGAGGAAGAGCCAAGCGGGAAAGGGCATTGGGGCGGGCTTTCAGCCCTCGTGACGACGGGGCGCATCCGTCCGCCCCCGGGACAACGCCTTCCGCCCCCGGGACAGCGCCTCCACCCCTCGGGACAACGCCTTCCGCCCCCGGGACAATGCCTTCCGCCCCCGGGACAATGCCTTCCGCCCCCGGGACAATGCCTTCCGCCCCCGGGACAGCGCCTCCATCCCTCGGGACAACGCCTTCTGCTCTCGGGACAACGCTTCCGCCTGCGGGACCGCGCGCTTTCCCCAAGCGCGGAAACAATCCGCCCCGGGGACGAAGCCATCCGCCCGCCTGTGGCGATACGGCACGAAAGGGCGGCGAGCGGGCGGACCGTCAGTGCGCCGCGAGCCAGTTCGGGCCGGTGCCGGCTTCCACCTCGATCGGCACGTTGCCCGGCATGGGCAGCGCGTGTTTCATCGCATCGAGGATCTTCGGCACGAGCTCGTCCTTCTCGTCCGCCGCCAGGTCGAAGACCAGTTCGTCGTGCACCTGGAGCAGCATGCGGCTGCGATACGGTTTTTCCCGCAGCAACTCGGCAACCCGGATCATCGCCAGCTTGATCATGTCCGCCGCGGTGCCCTGGATCGGCGTGTTGATGGCGGCGCGCTCGGCGTTGCCACGGACGTTCTGGTTGCCCGAGATCAGATCCGGCAGGAAACGCCGGCGGCCGGTGAGGGTTTCGACATAACCCTTCTCCCGCGCCTCGGCGATGGTGCGCTCCATGAATTCCTTGATCGCCGGATACTCGCGGAAATAGGCGTCGATCACCGCGGCGGCCTCGGCGCGCGGGATGCCGAGGCGCTGGCTGAGACCGAAGGCGGAAATGCCGTAGATGATGCCGAAGTTCACCATCTTCGCCGTGCCGCGCATCGCCCGGGTGACTTCCAATTCCGTGACGCCATAGACCTTGGCGGCGGTGGCGGTGTGGATGTCGAGCCCCTGGCGGAAGGCCTCGATCATCGACTTGTCGCCCGACAACGCGGCCATCACGCGCAGCTCGATCTGCGAGTAGTCGCAGGACAGCAGCGTGAAGTCCGCCCGGGGCACGAAAGCCTTGCGGATCTCGCGGCCGGCTTCGGAGCGGATCGGGATGTTCTGCAGGTTCGGATCGGTCGAGGCGAGGCGGCCGGTGGCGGCGACGAGCTGGTGGAAGCTGGTGTGGATGCGTCCGGTTTCCGCGACGATGTGGTTCGGCAGCGCGTCGAGGTAGGTCGACTTCAGTTTCGTCGCCTCGCGCCACGCGAGGATGTCGGCGATGATCGGATGCTTTCCTTCGAGCGAGGCGAGCGTCTGCTCGTCGGTCTTGTATTGGCCGGTCTTGGTTTTCTTCGCCTTGTCGGCCAGGCCGAGGCGGTCGAACAGCACCTCGCCGAGCTGTTTGGGCGAGGCAAGGTTGAAGGAAACGCCGGCTTGTTCGCGAATCGCCCCGGCGAGCTGGTCGATGCGTTGCTGTAGGCTCACGCCGATGGTGGAAAGCGCCGACGGATCGACGGCGATGCCTTCCATTTCCATGTCGACGAGCACGGGCAAAAGGCGCGCCTCGATCTCGCGATAAACCTTTTCCTGGCCCGACGCGGCGAGCAGCGGGCGGAGCTTTTCCGCGAGCTGGAAGGTGACATCGGCATCCTCCGCCGCGTATTCGGCGAGCGCGGCGAGCGGGATCGCCGCCATATCGAGCTCCTTGGAAGCCTTCTTCTCCGCCGCGAAGGCGAACAGATCGCCGTCCGATTGCGGATTGGCGATTGCGGATTGCGGATTGGCGATGTCCGCCAATTTCACCGGCGTGTAGCCGAGCAGGGTTTCGGCGAGGTAATCCATGCCGTGGCGGCGCTCGGGCGCGACCAGCGAGTCGACCAGCATCGTGTCGAAAAACGGCCCGGCCACGCGGATGCCGTGATGATGGAGGACGGAGAGGTCGAACTTCAGGTTGTGGCCGATCTTTTCCGCGGGCGAACCGAGCGCGGAGCGGAGCGACGGGAGCAACGTTTCCGAATACGGCAGATACCACGCCTCATGCGCCTGCCAGGCGAAGGCGACGCCGAGGAGCTTCGCGGAAAACCGGTTGAGGCCGGTGGTTTCGATGTCGAAACAGAACGCCGGCTGCTCGGCGAGACGGGCGAACAGTTCGGCCTGCTTCTCCGGCGTGTCGGCGAGGTGGTAGACGTGCGCGACGTCGCGGATCGTCTTGAATGTCTCGAACAAGGTCGGCGCCGATTCCGTCGCGGGCGAATCGACCGGACCGGCGGACGATTCGCCGAACAAGCGCTTGGTCAGCGTGCGGAACTCGAACTCGTTGAAGAGCGCCTTCACCGCCTCGTCATCGCGCGGCGAAAGTTCGAGCGCGTCCCAGGTCACCTCGAACGGCACCTCGCGGTCGATGGTGGCGAGGTCCTTCGACAGCAGCGCCTGGTCGGAGTGGGTTTCGAGGTTTTCCTTCTGCTTGCCCTTCAGCTTGGCGGTGTTCGCGAGCAGGTTTTCGACCGAATGAAACTCAGCGATGAGCTTCTGCGCGGTCTTCGGCCCGATGCCGGGGACGCCGGGAATGTTGTCGACCGAATCGCCCATCAAGCCGAGCAGGTCGATGATCTGCGCCGGCTCGTTCACGCCCCAGATCTCCGGCAGGCGGTCGACGCCGATGATTTCGTGATCGGAACCCTTTTTGCCCGGCTTCCACATGAACGTCCGCGCGCTGACGAGCTGGGCGAAATCCTTGTCCGGCGTGACCATGAAGGTTTCGAAACCGGCGGCCTCGGCGCGCTTCGACAGCGTGCCGATCAGGTCGTCCGCCTCGTAGCCGTCGAGCTCTAGCACCGGGATGTGGAACGCCGCGCACAGCCGCTTCACCTCCGGGATGGCGGCGGCGAGTTCCTCCGGCATCTCGTCGCGCTGCGCCTTGTAGGCGGGGAATTTCACGTGGCGGGCGGTCGGTGCCGAGGTGTCGAAGGCCACGCCGAGGTGGGTCGGCTTTTCCTTTTCCAGAATCGTCAACAGCGTGTTGATGAAGCCATAAAGCGCCGACGTGTTGGTCCCCTTCGAGTTCCGGATGGGATTCTGGATGAAGGCGAAATGGGCCCGGTAGACGAGCGCCATGCCATCGAGCAGGAAAAGACGGGGCATGCCGGGAGAAGAGAGAGGGCGGCGCGGCGAAAGCCAAGTTCCAATGCCCGGCGGACGAAGCCGGGATTCTCCTTCCCATCCGCCGCGGCGGACGGCTACGAATCGCGGAAATGAAGGGATTTGGCATTTTGGTGAGCACCGCACTCGCGGTCGGAGCAGGTTATGTGTTCGAACCCGCGCTGCGCCCGCTGCTGACACCGCGCGCGACCACCGCCAAAACCCAAACGACGGTCCAAACGGCCATCGCGCCAGAACCCGCGCCAGAACCCGCGCCAGAACCCGCGCCAGAACCCGCGCCAGAACCCGCGCCAGAACCCGCGCCCGCGCCCGCGCCCGCGCCGGCCCCGGCTCCCACTCCTGCCCCGGCTCCCGCGCACGCGCCGGCCAATGAGCCTATGGCGGAAGAAAGTTCCTTCGAAGAGCCGTCCCACGCCGACTCCAGCACCACCGCCCCGGCTTCTCCCTTTGGCACGCCGGTGCCCACCCCTGCTCCGGCCAAGTCCCCGACCGAACTGGCGATCGAGCAGGCCATGCGCGCCAGCTATGAAAGCGGCAGCATCCGTGAATTCGCCCAAACCAAGCCGGTCAAATGGACGGCCGGCCCGGATGAAACGATCCGCGGCACCGCCTACCAGACCGGCGTGCTCGAATACAGCACCAAGACCATTCTCGGCGAAAAGGTCGCCCAGGCCAAAGCCCTGATTCTCAACGGCAAGGTCGACAAGTGGATCTCGCTCAAGACCAGCCAACCCCTGAACTGAGCGCGACGAACTTTTCCCCGTCGCCCTGCCACGCACCGGCAGGGCGTTCGCCCCTTTCGTGAAGAACAAAAAAGCCGCGATCCTGATGGAACGCGGCTTCGGTCATGAAAGTCTCCCCTGGCGGACAGGGAGGGATTGTCCTCCGGACCACGCCGGTTTCCGGCTGCGCCGACGGATGAAAGGTCGCCAACGCTCCCGCCGCGTTCAAACCCTGGCCTTCGCCTCGCTCCGGAAGGGTTCTCATCCCTCCCTTTCGTGAAGAACAAAAAAGCCGCGATCCTGATGGAGCGCGGCTTTGGTCATGAAAGTCTCCCCTGGCGGACAGGGAGGGATTCGAACCCTCGGTGAGTTTTACCCCACACACGCTTTCCAGGCGTGCCCGATCGACCACTCTGGCACCTGCCCTCGCTAGGAGGCGCGGAACCTAGGAAGCCACCCCGCGATTGGCAACCCGATTTTCACTTTCGCCCAACATTCCTTGCCCGGCCCGCCCGAAGCGCCCGACGCGCTTTTGTCGCACCGCGACAAGCTGTCCGCGCACACCGCGCCAAATTGGCGCGATCTCGCCTCGATTCCCGGCACCCGCCCGCCCTGCGAAAACCCAATTCGCCCTCCAACCTCTTCACTCTCAACCTTCAACCACCAACCCACAACCATCTGGCACATCGCCTGCGAAAGAACGCCCAGCAAACTCCCGCCCGTGCGGGATCACCCCAGAAAGGAATCCACACCATGTCCAAGATCCTCGGCATCGACCTCGGCACCACCAACTCCTGTATGTCCGTCATGGACGGAGGCGAAGCCGTGGTCCTCGAAAACTCCGAAGGCGCCCGCACCACGCCTTCCGTCGTCGCGTTCACCAAGAGCGGCGAGCGCCTCGTCGGCCAAGCCGCCAAGCGCCAGGCCGTCACCAACCCGCGCAACACGATTTTCTCCGCCAAGCGCCTGATCGGCCGCAAATACTCGGAACTCACCGAGGCCGACAAGCACATGCCCTACACCATCGTTGCCGGTGCCAATGGCGACGCCCACATCCAGGTGGAAGTCGGTGGCGAAACCAAGACCTACTCGCCGCAGGAAATCGCCGCGATGGTCCTCGGCAAACTCAAGGCCGACGCCGAAGCCAAGCTCGGCGAATCGATCAAGCAGGCGGTCATCACCGTTCCCGCCTACTTCAACGACTCCCAGCGCAACGCCACCAAGGCCGCCGGTGAAATCGCCGGTCTGGAAGTCCTCCGCATCATCAACGAACCGACCGCCGCAGCCCTCGCCTACGGCCTCGACAAGAAGTCCGACGAAAAAATCGCCGTCTACGACCTCGGCGGCGGCACCTTCGACATCTCGGTGCTCGAAATCGGCGACGGCGTGTTCGAAGTGCTCGCCACCGACGGCGACACCCAGCTCGGCGGCGACGACTGGGACAACACGCTGATCCAGTGGATCGTCGGCGAGTTCAAGAAAGACCAGGGCATCGACCTCTCCGGCCAGCCGGACGCGCTCCAGCGCATCAAGGAGGAAGCCGAAAAGGCGAAGATCGCCCTCAGCTCGTCCCAGTCCTACGACATCAACCTGCCGTTCATCACCGCCGACGCCACCGGTCCGAAGCACATCCAGCTCTCGCTCACCCGCGCCAAGCTGGAACAGCTCACCGACAGCCTGTTCGAGCGCACCAAGAAGCCGGTCCGCGACTGCATGGCGGCCGCCGGTCTCGACGCTTCGAAGATCGACGAGCTCGTTCTCGTTGGCGGCATGACCCGCATGCCGAAGGTGGTGGAAACCGCCCGCCAGCTCGCCGGCCAGACGCCGCACCAGGGTGTCAACCCGGATGAAGTCGTCGCCATCGGCGCGGCCATCCAGGGCGGCGTGCTCCGCGGCGACGTGAAGGACGTGCTCCTGCTCGACGTCACCCCGCTCACGCTTTCGATCGAAACCGAAGGCTCCCGCGCCACGCCGATGATCGAGCGCAACACGACCATCCCGGCCAAGAAGTCGCAGGTCTTCTCGACCGCCGTCGACAGCCAGCCCGCCGTCGACATCCGCATCAGCCAGGGCGAGCGCCCGATGTTCTTCGACAACAAGCTGCTCGGCAACTTCCGCCTCGACGGCATCGCCCCGGCCCGCCGCGGCGAACCGCAGATCGAAGTGACCTTCGACATCGACGCCAACGGCATCCTCCACGTCTCCGCCAAGGACAAGCAGTCCGGCAAGGAGCAGAAAATCTCGATCCAGGGCTCCTCCGGCCTGTCCAAGGACGAGATCGAACGCGCCAAGCAGGAAGCCGAAGCCCACGCCGAGGAAGACAAGAAGCGCGCCGAAGCGGTCGACACCAAGAACAAGGCCGAGAACCTCGCCTACAACGTCGAGAAGCAGCTCGCCGAACTCCCGGCCGAAGCGCCCGCCGAACTGAAGTCCGGCATCCAGGCGAAGGTCGACGTGGTGAAGGAAGCGCTCAAGGGCGACGACCTCGACGCGATCAAGAAGGCGACCGACGAACTCGAAGCCTCGCTCGCCTCGCTGGCCCAGGCCGCGCAGCAGGCGCAGGCCGCCGCCAGCGGCGCCCAGCCCGACATCGAACCGGCCGCCGAATCCGGCGAACCGCGCCAGGCCAAAGGCAAGGTCGTCGACGCCGAAGTGGTCAACGACTGATCCTACCCCTTTCCGCCCCGTGGCCACCGCCGCGGGGCGGTTTCTCAACCAACACACACATACCAACACATGGCTAGCATCAAACCCCTCGGTCAACGCGTCCTCGTGAAGCGCATCGAAGCCGAAGCCGTTTCCTCCGGCGGCATCTTCCTTCCGGACACCGCCAAGGAAAAACCGCAGGAAGCCGAAGTGCTTTCGCTCGGCACCGGCGGCAAGGACGAGAACGGCAAGACCATCGAATTCACCGTCAAGGTCGGCGACCGCGTGCTCATCTCGAAGTATGGCGGCACCGAAGTGAAGATCGACGGCCAGGAAGTCCTCATCCTTTCCGAGTCCGACATCCTCGGCATCGTCGGCTAAGGCCGAATCTCAAATTTCAAATCTCAGATTTAAACCACCATGGCTAAACAACTCCAATTCGACGAAGCCGCCCGCCACGCCCTGCTCCGCGGCGTTGAAAAACTCGCCCGTGCCGTCAAGGCCACCCTCGGACCGGCCGGCCGCAACGTCATCCTCGACAAGAAGTTCGGCTCCCCGACGATCACCAAGGACGGCGTTTCCGTCGCCAAGGAAATCGAGCTCGAGTGCCCGTATGAAAACATGGGCGCCCAGCTGATCCGCGAAGTCTCCAGCAAGACCTCCGACATCGCGGGCGACGGCACCACCACCGCCACCGTGCTCGCCGAAGCGATCTACAAGGAAGGCCTCCGCAACGTGACCGCCGGCGCCAACCCGATCTCGCTCCAGCGCGGCATCATGAAGGCCACCGAGGCGATCATCGCCCAGCTCAAGGTGATCTCCAAGACCGTCTCCGACACCAAGGAAATCGCCCAGGTCGCCACCGTCTCCGCCAACTGGGACGCCACCATCGGCAACATCATCGCCGAAGCGATGGACAAGGTCGGCAAGGACGGCACCATCACCGTGGAAGAAGCCAAGGGCATCGAGACCACCCTCGACGTCGTCGAAGGCATGCAGTTCGACAAGGGCTACCTCTCCCCGTACTTCGTGACGGATGCCGAGAGCATGGAAGCCGTGCTCGACTCCCCGTACATCCTCATCCACGAGAAGAAGATCTCCTCGCTCAAGGATTTCCTTCCGCTGCTTGAGAAGGTCGCCAAGACCGGCCGCCCGTTCCTCATCATCGCCGAAGACGTCGAAGGCGAAGCGCTCGCCGCGCTCGTCGTCAACAAGCTCCGCGGCATCCTCAACGTGGCCGCCGTCAAGGCTCCGGGCTTCGGCGACCGCCGCAAGGCCATGCTCGAAGACATCGCCGTCCTCACCGGCGGCAAGGTCATCACCGAGGACCTCGGCCTCAAGCTTGAGTCCGTCGATCTCCTCGACCTCGGCTCCGCCAAGCGCCTCACGATCTCGAAGGAAAGCACCGTCATCGTCGAAGGTGCCGGCTCCAGCGAGCAGATCACCGGCCGCGTGAACCAGATCCGCCGCCAGATCGAGGAAACCACCAGCGACTACGACCGCGAGAAGCTCCAGGAGCGCCTCGCCAAGCTCGCCGGCGGTGTGGCCGTCATCAACGTCGGTGCCGCCACCGAAACCGAGATGAAGGAGAAGAAGGCCCGCGTGGAAGACGCCCTGCACGCCACCCGCGCCGCGGTGGAAGAAGGCATCGTCCCCGGCGGTGGCACCGCGCTCATCCGCGCGCTCAAGGCCGCTTGCGACGCCAAGGCTTGCGAAGCCGCTTCGAATGAAGACGAGCGCACGGGCTTCGGCATCGTCGCCCGCGCCGTGGAAGCTCCGCTCCGCCAGCTCGCCGCCAACGCCGGCCGCGAAGGCGCGCTTATCGTCGAGAAGGTGAAGAACAACCCGGAAGGCCATGGCTACAACGTCGCCACCGACAAGTTCGAAGACCTCATCGCCTCCGGCGTGGTCGACCCGACCAAGGTCACCCGCTCGGCCCTGCAGAACGCCGCCTCGATCGCCGGCCTCCTGCTCACCACCGAGTGCGTCGTCACCGACATCAAGGAAGACAAGCCGGAAGCCGGCGGCCATGGCCACGACCACGGCATGGGCGGCATGATGTGATCTGCCCTCAGTAGTCTCATAAAAAAGCCGGACGGGTTCGCCCCGTTCGGCTTTTTCATTTTATAGGTCCTATAGGACTTATGGGACCTATAGGACCTATTCTTACCACTCCAGCACCGGCAGCGAAACACCCTGGCGCGGCAGGGGCGGGCGGCGAGTCCCTATCAGGATTCTTCGCGGGTCCCGTGAGCACGGCGCCCCCGCCGGCCGAGCGCGGCCGTGATTTCCGCCCCGGCGAGGAACGCCTGCACCGACAAAAACAGCCAGAACAGCACAACCAGCAGGGTCAGCGCCGCGCCGGACACCGATGCCCACAGACCGTGGCGCAGGTAGAAATCGAGCCCGCCCTTGAGCGACCCGGCGACCACCGCGCTGAACGCGCCGCCGGCAAGCGCGTGCACCAACCGCGGGCGGCGGCGCGGCAGGATTTTCAGGACCAGCGTGGATGCCAGCGCCAGCGTCAAATAGATCGACGCCGTGCGGTAGCCCTTCAGCCAATCGAAACCGATTGCGAACGGCGCGTTGAAGCGGGACGCGAAATAGCCGACGAAACCCTCCGCCGCCGAGCCGAGCGCCAGCAGCATGCCGAACAGCAGGATCAACACCGCGCACAGACCGCGCGACAGCAGGCGGCCGACCAGCCCGCGCCGCGGATCGCCGGCTTCCACGCCGTTCACGACGTTGAGCGAGTGGCGCAGCTTGCCCAGCACGTGCGAACCCGCGTAGAGCGCGATAACCAGCGCGAAACCCGAGCTGAGCGGCCCGGTGCCGGGATTCGCCCGCATGCTCTCGACGGTCGTTTCCAAAAAAAACGCCGCGTCCGGGCCCACCACGCCCGTGAGCTGTTTGTGCAGCTCGCCGTGCGCCGCCTTCTCGCCCATCACCAGCCCCGCCACCGTCACGCCGAGCAACAGCAGCGGCACGATGGAAAACAGCGCGTAGAACGAAAGCGCCGCCGCGTTGTCGGTATGCCGGTGCCGGACCCAGCGCAGGGTGAAGCGCCGCCAGCCGGGGACATGAGGATCGTCCATCATGGGATTCCCCATCCTAACATCCGCGCCGGCCCCGGGCAAAGCCCGCGCTCAGATTGACGAAACCGCCTCCGCCATGTCGCATCCGGCGTCCTGCGGGAGCGGCTCGCGCCGGACCTCCAGCCCGAGCAGGCAGACATCGTCGTCGAAGTGGAGGCTCTGGGAAAACTCCAGCACCCGCTTGAGGATGCCGTCGAGCAGGCCGTCCAGCTTCGCGTCGGGCAGAGCGGCCACCACTTCCATTAGGCGCTGTTCGAAGAAACCCTCGCCCTCTTGGTTCTGCGCCTCGAGGATTCCGTCGGTGAACATCACCATCCGGTCGATCCCCTCCAGCGGCAGCGTGTTCGAGGGGTAGGCGGCGTGCGGGATCAGCCCCAGCCCCGGTCCGCGCTCGCTGCGGCGGCCGGCGAGCTGGCGCACACCGGCGGAACCCGCCACCACCGCGCCGGGGTGTCCGGCGCAGGCATACGACAGCGTCCCCGTTTCCAGATCGATCACGGCGTAGAACGCTGTGGCGAACATGGTCGCCCGCGCCCGCACCAGGATCGAGCAAAGCCCCTCGTTCAAGCCGTGCAGGAACGCCGCCGGGTCGGCCGCCTGCAACCGCTGCTTTTCCAGCAAGCCGCGCAGCATCGCCACGATCAACGCGGAGCGGACACCGTGCCCCATCACATCGCAGATCAGCAGCCCCGCCGAGTTGGCCGAAATCGGCACGACCTCGAAGAAATCGCCCGCCAGCCCGGAGATCGGCACGTAGCGCGCCCCGAAGTCGAGCGTCGAACCGCCGTGCTGGACGGCCGGAAAATGTCCGCTCGCCAGCGCCTGCTGGATCTCGCGCGCCAATTGCAGCTCCTCTTCGTAGGCTTGGTTTCGCTTCGCCAGCTCGGCCGCGAGTGCCGACGCCTCCTTCTGGGCCACGACCAGCGCGGTCACGTCCGCCGACACGCCGAAGGTCCCCTTCAGGCGCCCGTGCATGTCCCGCCACGGAAACTTCGAGGTCTGCACCCAGGTTTCGCAATTGTCGTCCTCCCACTTTTCGCATTCCAGCAGATCGAGGATCGACTCGCCCGTCGCCAGAATCCGCCGCTCGTCGTGCGCCGCCGGCTCGGCGTGCGCCTCGTCGAAGAAATCGCGGTCGTGCTTTCCATACAACCGCTGCGGGCTGTCCACCTTCAGCCACTCCGCCATCCGCTTGTTCGCCAGCACGAAGCGGGATTCCAGATCCTTGAAATAAATCTGCAGCGGCACGTGGTCGATCAACTGGCGCAGCAGGTGGCGCTCCTCGTCGACCTGCGTTTCCGCCGCCTTGCGCAGGCTGATGTCGATCATCGAACCGGCGATCCGCCGGGCGACCCCCTCGCGGTCGCGCACGACCGCCCCGCGCACCCGCAGCCAGCGCCAATTGCCGCTGCCGGTCAGCACCCGGCAGTCAATCGTGAGTTTTTCCGGGCCGCCCGGGTCGAGCGCCTGCCGGACCGCGTTTTCAAACTGCCCGCGCTCGTCCGGGTGGATCGATTCGTGGGGCGGCAGGAACAAATTCGGCGCGCTCGCCACCGAGCATTCGAAAAATTCCAAGACCCGGCGGGAGTAATAAATTTCCCGTTCCCCCGGCTGCCAATCCCAAATCCCCTCGTTCGAAGCGCGCAAGGCGAGCCTCATGCGTTCGAGGGCGTTCCGCTCGGCCTCCTGGCTTTCGCTGCTCATTCGCCCAAACTTGGCGCTTCCGACAGCCCCCCGCAACCCGATTCCCGTGGAAAAGCCGCGCCACCGGGTCAGATCCCGACCTCACCGCCCGCCGCCGATTTTCGCCCTTGGCGGACGCCGCGCCAGCGACTAAAAGCCCGCCGCCATGACCCGCCAATCCATCGAAGCCTGCGCCAAGGCGTTCATCATCGTCCTCTCGCTCACCTTCGCCTGGGCGGTTTACACGGTGCTGCAACTGATGGGCCTCGTTTGAGGCTCCCGGGCCGCTCAGGCCCACGCGACCGCGATCTCCTGCATCTGGCCGGAGCGGTCCTCGTATTTCAGATGCCCGTGGGCCAGCGCGTACTCGTGCACCGCGCGGGTCACCTTCACATCGTAGGCACAGTATTCGGCGATTTTGCGCAGCGGCGCGAAGTCGCCGGTTTTTTTGTGCTCCTGCCACCACTTCAGCGCGTCCAGGCCGTCGGCCGTCTTGCCCATGCCGAGCGAGGCGGAGGCCACCGAATCGAGCTTCAGCCGGAAGCCGAGCTTCTGCTCGAGGTCGAGCATCATGTCCAGGTTGAGCGTCTGATCGGACAGGGTCGGGAAAATGTACGGCTGGAGCACCGGGTAGTCGAACTGGAGGTGGTTCCAGCCGACGACCAGATCCGCGCGGCAAAGTTCCTCGCCGAGCCGGTCGAGCTCGGACTCCTGGTAGATTTCGTAGGTCCCGCGGACGGTGCTGTAGGTCACCGCGATCGAGATGCCCATCTTGCCCTTGTTGGCGAAGCCCCCGACGTCGCCGAAGCTGCGCTGCGTTTCGAGGTCGAAATAGACGATGTTCTTGGCGGCCACGACGGCTAGGTAGCCGACCGCTCCGGCCGACGGAAGGCCGGTGACGAAAAATTTTTCCGCTCCGGAGCAAGACAATGCATGAACTTTCCGAGTTATTCCGTTAGCGTGCGCCTCTTGGTTCCGCCCTAACCTCCATGAAAACATTCCAATTCGCCCTCGCGGCGTTTTGCGCGGGGATCGCCGGCCTCACCGCCGCGCCCCGCCTGTTCGTTTCGACGCCCGCGCTCGCGCCCGAGAGCGGCATCGAACTGATCCTCGACCGGGCCGTCGTGCCCGACGAGTCGGTCGGCCGGGCCGCCGCCAACGACTGGCTCGCCGTCGAACCCGCCCTGCCCGGCACGCTGGAATGGAAAGCACCGAACGTCGCGCGCTTCCTGCCGGAAAAACCGCCCGTCCCCGGCACCGATTACAAGTTCTCCGTCCGCCCGGGCCACCAACACCTCGACCGTTCGCCCGTGCCCGCCGGCGTGATCGCCACCGTCGCCAGCACGCCGTTCCAGCTCGACGCCGCCGCCGTCGTCGACCGCTACGCGGACACCTACTCGCCGCGCACCGCCGCGTGGTTCCTGCGCTTCAACGACGACGTCGACCTCGCCGCGGCCGCGCCGTTTTTCCTGTTCGAAAACAAGGACGGCCTGCGGGTCGCCGCCAAAACCGAGCGCGCCGACGCCGGTACCGCCGCCCGCCTCGGCTACGACGGCTGGTCGTGGACCCAGCGCTTCGAGCGCGCCCGCGCCGGCCAAACCGATTCGCCCGAACGCCCGGCCGGCGAACCGTTCGCCCAAGGTCTGGTCGTCCGCCCGCTCTCGCCGCTGCTCGTCGGTCAGGAATGGAAGCTCACCGTGCTCGCCGGGCTGCCGAACGCGGCGGGCAACGCGAAGCTGCCGGAAAACGCCCAGCGCTGGATCGGCGCGGTCGAACCGTTCCGCAGCACCTCCGCCAACGCCCTCACCGTCGCCAACGAACCGCGCCGGCTCGTTGTCGACTTCAACCTCGCCCTGCCCGATCCGCTGCCGGCCGAGTGGCTCGACCAGGCGATCGCGGTCGAACCGAAGCCCGCCGGATTGAAGGCCGAAGTCGTCAGCCGCTCGCAGCTCGTCCTGCACGGCGATTTCTCCCCGCAGGAAAAATGGCAACTCACCCTGCGCGCGCCGTTCGCCTCCTACGACGGCCGGCTCCTGCTCGAAGGCTTCAGCAAAACGCTCGAATTCGAACGCCTCGAACCGAGTCTCGCCCTGCCGAGCGACGAAGAAGCCCAGCTCGCCGCCGGCACCCGCCGCTACCGGATCGAAACGGTGAACCTCAAGGAAGCGAACGTCCGCGTCAAAGCCCTCGCCGGCGAAAACCTCGTCCGCGCGTTCCAAGCCTACCGCCGCTACACCGGCCGCGGCCCGGACGACACCCCCCTCAAACCGACCGGCCCGGTGCCGATGGAGCTGATCCCCGGCCCGGCCGCCGTCGAGCGCACGTTCGCGCTCGGCACCCAGCTCGACCAAGCGAAGGAAATCGCGATCGAGTGGGACCAATTCCTGCCCGCCGCGCCGAAGCACGGCGCCTTCTTCCTCGAGGCCACCGGCACCGCGCTCGAAGGCGCGAAAACCGAGACCGGCGGCGAATCCCACACCCGCCCGTCCGCCCAGGCCTTCATCCAGCTCACCGACATCGGCCTCGCGTGGAAGACGACGGCGAAAAGCGCCCTCGTTTACGCCTTCTCCTGCACCACCGGCGAACCGCTCCGCGGCGTGAAGCTCGACCTCTTCGGCGAAGACGCCAAGCCGCTGCAATCGTTCGCCACCGCCGCCGACGGCCTCGCCACCGTGCCGCGCGGCGGCGACATCCGCCACCTCCGCGCCACCCTCGGCGACGACACCTTCATCACCGCCTTCGACACCGGGCTTTCCACCGTCGAGCTCTGGCGCTTCCCGGTCCGCTACTCGTGGAACACGCCGCCGGAATCCCGCCGCCGCGTGATGGTCTTCACCGACCGTTCGCTCTACCGCCCGGGCGAACTCGTCCACCTCAAAGGCCTGATCCGCACCCAGCGGGGCAACGCGATCGAAGCGCCCGACGCCGCGAAACCGCACGTCGTGATCGCCGACCCGACGGAGAAGGAAATCCTCAACCGCGAGATCACGCTTTCCGCCGCCGGGGCCTTCGATCTCGATTTCACCGCGCCGGAGGAACAAACCGGCATCTACCAGATCCGCGTCGAGTGGCCGGAGGAAGTGGCGAAGGCCGCCGCGCTGGAAGACGGCGACTACGACGCCTCCGAGCGGATCCTCGCCAACGCCCGCTTCGAGTTCCCCGTGCGCATCGACGAGTTCCGCCGCAACGCCTTCGAGCTCCGGCAAAAAATCGCCGAAACCGCGCCCGGCGCCGCCGCCCTGCAGGTCGACCTTTCCGCCCGCTACTACCAAGGCCAGGCCGTCACCGCCGGCAAGGCCCGCCATTACTCGCGCACCGAGGAGGTGAACCTCTACCCGGAACGCTACCGCGACTTCCTCTTCGGCAACCACCGAGCCGAGGACTGGCGCTATTGGTACCACTATTTCAACTACCGCTGGGACGACGAACCCGAGCGCCGGACCACCGCCGCCAACGGCGAACTCACGCTCGACGCCGACGGCAAAGCCGCCTTCGCCGTGAGCCTGCCGCAGGGCGACACCCCGGTCGCCCGCGACGTCACCGTCAGCACCGAAGTGACCGACGCCAACAACCAGACGCTCACGACCGAAAGCACCGCCACCGTTCACCCGGCGTCCGTTTATCTCGGCGTCTCGCGCCTCGACCGGCTCGTCCGCGCGGGCGACCGCGTGCCGCTGAAACTCGTTGCCGTCACCCCGGCGGGCGAACCGTTCGACCAACCGGTCACGGTCGAGGCCACGCTCGTGCGCGAGATCAACGAACAGTCGAAAACCCGCACCGGCGACGGCGCGACCGTCACCCGCAACGACGCCCGCGAGGAAACCGTCGCCACCTCCTCCGTCACCCTCGACCCGGCGAAAAACGGCGGCGATGGCACCGAATTCACGCTCGCCCCGACGCAAAACGGCCGCCATTTCCTCACCCTGAAGGGCAAGGACGCCGCCGGCCGCGCCTTCGCCACCACGACGTCCTACTACGTCTACGGCAGCAACGATTACCCGTGGGCCTACGAGGAAGGCATGAAGATCAAGCTCGTGCCCGAGAAGAAATCCTACCGGCCGGGCGAAACCGCCCGCGTGCTCGTCCTTTCGCCCATCGAAGGCACCGCGCTGGTCACGGTCGAACGCGAGTCGGTGCTGCGCACGTTCACGATCCCGCTCAAAACCGACAAGCCGGTGATCGAAATCCCGCTGACCGATGACGACGCGCCGAACGCCTACGCCTCGGTCCTGGTGATCAAGGGCTCGCGGGATTCCGCCCGACAGTTCAAGGAACCGCAGCTCCGCCTCGGCTATTGCGAGCTGACCGTGGAGAACCGCCGCGACCGCCTCGCCGTGAGCGTCGCTGCGGAAAACTCCACCGACAGCGTGCCGGTCTCGACCGCCGGCGCCGCGCCACTGCCCGCCTATCGCCCGGGCGATGAGGTGGTCGTTACCGGCAAAGTCACCCGCGCCGACGGTTCGCCCGCCGCCGGAGCCGAGGTCACGCTCTACGCCGAGGACGAAGGCACGCTCGCGGTGATGGGCTACGAGAACCCGGACCCGCTCGCCCACTTCTACGACCCGCGCCTGCTGACGACGCTCTCCGGCACGTCGCTCGATTCGTTCCTCGCCGAAGATCCGGAGCAGCAGAGCTTTTTCAACAAGGGCTTCTTCATCGGCGGCGGCGACGAACCGGACGACCGCGCCGGCAAGCTGCGCAAGGACTTCAACCCTTGCGCCACCTGGGCCCCCTCGCTCGTCACCGACGCTACGGGAGCCTTTCGCCACGCCTTCAAGGTGCCGGACACGCTGACACGCTACCGCGTGCTCGCCATCGCCGCCGACGGCGTGGCGAAATTCGGCAGCGCCCGGAGCGACCTGGTCGTCAACAAGCAGCTGATGCTCGAACCGAAAGCCCCGCGCTTCGCCAACCAGTCGGACATGGTCACGCCGCAGGTGCTCGTCCAGAACGCCTCGCCGCACGCCGGGACCTGGAAGATCACCTTCACGCCCCATACCGCGACCGACACGCCCGTTTGCCGCGCGCTCGGCGAAACCACCCGCACGGTCGCGCTCGCCGCCGGTGCCTCGGCCACCGTGTCGTTCCCGGTCGCGGTCGAAGCGACGGGCGAGGCGGTGCTGAATTTCCGCGCCGAGCCGGTTTCACTCGAAGGCATCGCGCTCACGCCGGTGCTCATGAAGAAGCTGTCCGACGCCGTTGAAACGCGCTTTCCGGTGAACTATCCGATGCCGCTCATCCGCCAGTCGAAGCTGGTGAAACTCGATTCGCCCGGCAAAGAAATCGATCTCGCCAAGCAGCTCGATCCCGCGCTGCTCGAAGGCAAAGGTGCGATCGATCTCGAATTCTCACGCTCGCTGTTGCTCGAAGCCGCCGGTTCGATCGACTACCTGCTCGCCTACCCGCACGGCTGCGTCGAGCAAACGACCTCATCGCTGATGCCGTGGTTCGCCGTCGCGCCGCTCAAGCCGATGATCCCGCGCTTCGCGAACGTGCCCGACGAGAAAATCGCCGCCGCCATTCAGAAAGGCGCCGACCGCCTGCTCTCGATGCAGTTGCCGACCGGCGGCTTCAGCTACTGGCCGGGCACCCGCGAACGGGTCGACTGGGCGACTTCGTATGCCGGGCTCGGCCTCGTGCTCGCCCGCGACGCCGGCGCGAACGTGCCGGACAGCGCGATCGAGTCGCTCTGCAACGACCTGACCATCTCGCTACGCGGGCTTTCCACCATCCGCTCGGCATGGGATATGGAAAGCGCCGCCCGCGGCCTGTGGGTGCTCGCCCTCGCGGGCAAACCGCAGACGGCCTATCACAACCTGCTGCGCGACCGCCTCGATCAAGTCCCGCCGCGCGCGCGCTGCCTGCTCGCCCTCGCCATCGCCGCGACGGAAGAAGAAACCGCGCAGGCCGAGGCCATCGCCGTGCTTCGCTCGACCAAGCCGTTCCGCGCCAAGGACGACACGTGGATGCCGTGGAATCCCGATGATGCGCTCACCCTGCTGGCGTGGAGCCGGATCGCCCCCGACGCGCCTGAAGCCACCGGCACGCTCGACCGCCTGTTCCGCGACCGCAGCCCCTATGGCGAATGGCGCAACACCTGGGTGAACGGCTGGAGCCTGCTCGCCCTGGCGGCCTATGCCGAACACGAAACCCAGCGCGAGGACCGCGTCACCCTCCGGCTCGCGGGCGAATCGGTGACACTCGATGCCGACCACCCGGCCGCCAGCCGCCGGTTCGACACCGGCCCGGATTTGAATCTCGCGCTCACCAGCGACGCCACCGCCGTGGTGCGCGCCACCATCGCCGCGAAGCCGAAGATCGAACCGCAGCAACCGGTCGCCTCGAACGGACTGGAAATCACCCGCTTCTACGACCGGGTGAAACCGGACGGTGCCATCGAACCGCTCGACCGCCCGGACGTCGGCGAGTTGGTCCGCGTCACCCTGCGCGTCACCCTGCCGCAGGACGACACGCGCTACCTCGTTGTCGAAGACCCGCTGCCCGCGATCTTCGAAACCGTGAACAGCGACTTCGCCAGCCAGCGCGCGGCCGCCGGACCCCGCACCAGCGAAAACGCCTGGAACGTCACCCACAGCGAGCTGCGCAGCGACCGCGCCGTGTTCTACCTCGATCACATCTGGCGTCGCGGCACCTATTCGGTGACCTACCTCGCGCGCTGCACGGTCGCGGGCGAGGCCACCGCCCCCGCCGCCAAGGTCGAGTCGATGTATGCGCCGGAACGGTTCGCCCTGTCCGCTTCGCGCGTCTTCCAAACGAAATGACAGTCACGCTCCGTTTCCTCCGCCGCCCGCGCGTAGCCGTGCCGCTCGCGCTGGCGGCCGCCTGGGCGGTCGCTTGGTTCGCCCTGCCCTTCGCCGTGCCCTTGCCCGACGGATTGTCGGGCGAGGCTCCCGGATCGCCCGTCGTGCTCGACCGCCACGGCCGGCCGATCCACCGGCTGACCTTGCCCGACGCCACCCGCGCGCAACCGGTCGCCCTCGCTGATCTGCCGCCCGATTTCATCGCCTGCACGCTGGCAGCCGAGGACAAACGCTTCCGCGACCACGGCGGCGTCGATTTTCTCGCCGCCCTGCGCGCCGCCAGAGACCTCGCGGCGAAGCGGCGGGTCGTTTCCGGAGCCTCCACCATCACCCAGCAGCTCGTCAAAATCGCCTCGCCGCCGTCGAAGCGCACGCTCGCCGCCAAGCTCCGCGAAACCCTCGGCGCGCGGCACCTGGAAATGACCCGCAGCAAGGACGAGATCCTCGCCGCCTACCTCAACCGCCTCGACTACGGCAACCGCCGGATCGGCCCGGCCGAAGCCGCGCGCTTCTATTTCCAAAAACCGCTCGCCGACCTCTCGCTCGCCGAGTGCGCCCTGCTCGCTGGATTGCCGCAAGCGCCTACCCGCCTCAACCCGCTCAAGCGCCCCGCCGCAGCCCTCCAGCGCCGCGACCGCCTCCTCGACCGCTTGGAAAAATCCGGATCGGCCGACCGGCAACGTCTCGCCCTCGCCCGCCACGAGCCGCTCACCCTCCGCCCGCTCCGCGAAACACCCGCCGCCCCCTGGCTTCTTTCCAAATCCGCGATCCGCAATCGCCAATCCGCAATCGCCACCACCCTCGATCTCGACCTGCAACGCGACATCGAATCCATCGTCGCCGAGGAACTCGCCGCCCTGCGCTCGGCCAACCTGCACCACGCCGCCGTGGTCGCGATTCACAACCCGACCGGCGAAATCCTCGCGCTCGTCACCTCCGGCGATTGGCGCGACCCGCGCGGCGGACAGATTGACGGCACGTGGACGCCGCGCTCGCCCGGCTCAACGCTCAAGCCGTTCACCTATCTGCTCGGCTTCGAACGCGCCGGGCAATTCCCCGGCTCCCTGTTGCCCGACGTGCCCACGCGTTTCCGCACGCCGGAAGGCCTCGACCTGCCGGAAAACTACGACCGCACCCACCGCGGCCCGGTTTCCATCCGCACCGCCCTCGCCTGCTCGCTCAACGTCCCCGCCCTGCGCGAGCTCAACTTCCTCGGCGGCCCGGAACCGCTGCACCGGCTGCTCGCCGGACTCGGCCTGACCACGCTCGGCGATTCGCCCGCCCGCCATGGCCTCGGCCTGACGATCGGCAACGCCCCGGTCCGCCTGTTGGAGCTGACCAACGCCTACGCCACTCTCGCCCGCGGCGGTGACCACTTCCCGCCGGTCTTGCTTCCCGCCGGCAATCCCGTCGCGCATCGCCGCCTGTTCGAGCCGGCCACCGCGTATCTGATCGCCGACATCCTGTCCGATCCCGACGCCCGCGCGCCGTCGTTCGGCCGCCATGGGCCGCTCGAACTGCCGTTCCGCTGCGCGGTGAAAACCGGCACCTCGTCCGACTTCCACGACAACTGGTGCCTCGGCTTCACCCGCGAATTCACCGTCGGCGTGTGGGCCGGCAATTTCGACCAAACTCCGCTCAAAGGTTTGTCCGGCGTCGCAGGAGCCGGGCCGATCTTCCATCGCGCGATGCTCCGCCTGCACCGCGACACGCCGCCCTCGTGGTTCGAGCCACCCGCGGGACTCGCCCGGATCGCCATCGACCCGCGCACCGGCCACCGTCTGCCCGCCACCGACCCGCGGGCGAAACCCGAGCTTTGCCCGGCCGCTTCCCTGCCCGCGTCCGCTTCGCCCGCCGACTACGCGACCGACGGCAAGGCGCGGCTCGACGCCACCTATGCCGAGTGGTTCGCCACCGCCGGAAACCTGCGCCGCGACGAGTTCACGCTCGCGGACGACCGGCCCGCCGCCGAACCATTGAAAATCCTCGCCCCGGCCGACGGCATCGTCTGCCTGCTCGACCCCGAGCTCCCCTCCGGCGGCAGAACCTTGGCGCTCGCCACCAATCTACCCGGCCTCGCCCGTTGGTCGTCCGCCACCCTGGCGTTCGAGCCCGGCAGCCCGGAACCTCGCGTCCGCCTCGCTCCCGGCACCCACCAGCTGACGGCCACCGACCCGCGCGACGGCAGCGTCCGCCGCGTCACCATCCACGTCCGCGGGCTTTGAAAACCCCGTTCAGGCCGCCGCGCCTTCCTCCTCGGCCGCCAGTGCGTTCCGATGCACCCAGACGCTCTGCACCAGCCCCAGCAGGAACATGCAGATCACCACGAAAGTGCCGGAATAGCTGACCAGCGGCAGCGGAATCCCGGTGATCGGCAGCAGCAGCACGCACATGCCGATGTTCTCGAAAATGTGCGCGAAGAGCAACCCGACCACCAAGCAGACGAGCAGACGGCCGAAGCCGTCGCGGCTGTAGAACGCGACGAACAGGCACTGGACCAGCAACAGTGCGAAGGCCGAGATCAGCAGCAGGCTGCCGCGGAAGCCAAGCTCCTCGGCGATCACCGCGAAAATGAAGTCGTTGTGCGCGGTTTCCCACGGGATGAACTTGCGCGCCTGGAGCGACCCCTTTTCCGCCGGGGCGTTCCAGCCGACCCCCTTCCATCCAGCCTTGCCCACCGCCATCGTGACGTTGTGAGGCGCGTAGGCCTCGCCGCTGATATCCACCTCTCGCCCCTGTAGCATCCGCAGCCACAGGTCGATGCGCTCCGGACCGCGCTTCGATACGCTCGGCAGCACGACGAAATACACCATCGGCAGCAGCGCCACGCCCATCAGCGCCATGAACGACAGGTAGCGGAACGGCACGCCACCGATCAACAGCGCCACCACCACCACCGGCATCCACACCAATGCGGAACCCATGTCGCCCATCTTCACCGCGATCAGGCAGGGAATCGCCGACAACACGCCGATGAGACCGATTTTCACGAACGGCAGCCCGAACCAGCGGTGCAGTTTCGGCAGGTCGTGCAACAGCCAGGCGATCAACAAAATGCCCGAGGAAATCCCGAGCTGCACCGGTTGGAAGCTGATGCTTCCCACCCGCAGCTGGTACACGGCGTCGCCCTTGATCATCGCCAGCACCATCAGCCCGAGCGCGACAACGTAGAATGGCAGGCCGAACCAGCGGATCCACTTGTAGTCGATCATCGCGCCACCGAAGTAGACGACGCTGCCGATCAGCACCCACGTCTTCTGCATCTCGGCGAAGTGCGCGCCGCCGCCCGGCAGGTGCCGCGCCGCGCTTTCGATCATGAACACGCCGAACACCAGCAGCGCGTACATCACCAGCACGAGCATCCAGTTCATGCCGAGGAGTTTGCGCAGGAACGGCGTCATGAGCGGGAAAGAAGCGGCACGATACCGACCCGGGCGGTCATGGCAAGGCGGGCGTCCGGAACGCGGGAAAAAGCCTCAAAGGCCGAGAATCTCCGCCGTCGCCTCGCGCGGGCGCCAGGTCAGGATCTCCGGCTCGCCCTCGGTCACCAGCACCGTGTGCTCGAAGTGCGCGGACGGCTTGCGGTCCTCGGTGATGACCGTCCAGCCGTCGTCGAGGATGCGCACGCCCGGGCGGCCCTCGTTGACCATCGGCTCGATCGCCAAGGTCATGCCCGGCATCAGGATCACGCTCTTGCCCGCCGGGCGGTAGTTCGGGATCTGCGGCTCCTCGTGGAGCTGACGGCCGACGCCGTGGCCGACAAATTCTCGAACGACGGTGAAACCGAGCGGCGCGACGTGTTCCTCCACCGCTCCGCACAGGTCGGCGAGCCGGTGGCCGGCGCGGGCGTGGGAAATCGCGGCATAGAGCGACTCCTCGGTCGCCTGCAACAGACGCTTGGTTTCCACCGGGATGTCGCCGGCCGCCACCGTCGTGGCGTTGTCGCCGATGAAGCCGCCCTTCACCACGCCGACGTCGATTTTGACGATGTCGCCCGGCTGGATCCGGCGCGGGCCGCCGATGCCGTGGACGACCTCCTCGTTGACCGAGATGCAGATCTGCCCGGGAAACCCGCGGTAGCCGAGAAACGCGCTCTTGGCGTCGTGCTGGCGGATCAACTCGGCTGCGAGCTTGTCGATCTCGCCGGTGGTGCGGCCGGGTTCGACCGCCTTGGCGAGCTCCTGCAGCACCGCCGAGGCGACGGCTCCGGCCACGCGCATCTTTTCGATCTCACGCGGCGACTTGATGGGAATGCGGACACGACGGGCCATGGCGGGAAAAGGAAGCGGGCTCAGCGCCCGGAGGTAGGTTGGAAAAGTTCGAGCAAACGCGCGGCCACCTCGTCCGGTGCCGCGGTGGCGTCGCAACGGCTGACGATGCCGCGCGACTCATAATAGCCGACCACCGGAAGGGCCAGCGTTTCGTAGGCGGCGTGGCGGGCGCGGAAGTTCGCCTCGTCGTCGTCCGGCCGACGTCCGGCCGGTTGGCCGCACACCGGGCAAAGCCCGCCGTCCTGCAACTGCGTGTCCTGGCCGGTCCAGCGGCACTCCGGGCACTCGACCCGGCCCTGGACACGGCGCAGCAGCTCGGCCATCGGCACCTCCAGCGCGATCACGCGGTCGAGCACCTGCCCGTGCCCGGCGAGCCAGCCGTCGAGAAACTCGGCCTGCGGCAGGCTGCGCGGGAAACCGTCAAGCACCCAGCCGCCCGATCGCTTCGCCAGCCATGCGGCCAGAATCGGGCACATCAGCGCGTCGGGCAGATAGCCGCCGCGGTCGAGAATCGGCTTCGCCTCCAGACCGAGCGGCGTCCCCTCCTCCACCGCCTCGCGCAGCAGCGCGCCGGTGCTGAGGTAGGAGAGACCGAGCGATTCGGCCAACCGCCGCCCCTGGGTCCCCTTGCCGGAGGCCGGCGGCCCGAGCAAGACGACACGGGGCGACATGACGGAATCGGGTTAGTGCGATTGGTTGTAGATCCAGATCGCGCCGCCGACCACGACGAGCACGGCGACCACGGTCCAGAGGTAGACCAGCGCGGTTTTCGAGGCCGCGGCCCCGGTCTGCGCGAGGCGGTCGTAGCGGCCCTTGATCTTTCCTTTGCGCAGGAAGCCGTCGTAATGCTTCTGGATCAGGTGGGTCTCCACCTGGCGCATCACATCGAGCACCACGCCGACGAGGATCAGCAGGCTGGTGCCGCCGAAGAAGTGCAGAATCAGCGAACCGGGCTGGAGGTTGGTGAATGCGCCGACGAGCGCCGGCAGCACGAACATCAGCGTGAGGAAGATCGCACCCGCGAAGGTCAGGCGGGTCATCGTGAAGTCGAGGAAGTCCGCCGTCGGCTTGCCCGGGCGCACGCCGGGGACGTAGCCGCCGTTGCGCTTCAGGTCTTCCGCGATCTGCGACGGCTGGAACATTGTCGCCACCCAGAAGTAGGAGAAGAAGAAGATGAAGATCGCCCCGAGGATATAGTACCCGGTGCCGCCGCCCGAGAGCGCGGCGTTCAGCTTGGTCGCCCAGCCGGCGGTCGGGAAAATCCACTTCAGCATCATCGGCGGCAGCGAAAGCACCGCCGAAGCGAAGATGATCGGCATCACGCCCGCGTAGTTCACCTTGAGCGGAAGATACTGCGTCTGGCCGCCGAACTGCTTGCGGCCGACCACACGCTTGGCGTACTGCACCGCGATGCGGCGCTGCGCCTGGGTCAGCGCGATCGTGCCGGCGATGACCACCAGCAGGAGGACGATCAGGCCGACCATCCACAGGGCGCGGAACGGATTGGCGTCACCGGCGGCGCCGCCGCCGACGAAATAGCGCCACGCCTGGACGAGAGCGCCCGGCAGCGAGGAGATGATGTTGACCGTGATGATGATCGAGGTGCCGTTGCCGATGCCACGCTCGGTCATCTGGTCGCCGATCCACATCAGCAGCATCGTGCCCGCCACGGTCGTCAGCGTCACCAGCACGTGCCAGACCAGCGTCGGATCGGGCACCAGCACGCCGAATTTCTCGATGCCGTGGAGATACGGCATGTTCTCAGGGTGGACCAACGTGCGGGCGACGAAGTAGCCCTGCACGAAGGCGATGCCGATCGTCAGGTAGCGGGTGTATTGCGTGATCTTCTGGCGGCCGTTGTCCTCGCGGGCAAGGCGCGCGAGCTTCGGCACCACCGCGGTCATGAGCTGGATCATGATCGACGCGGAGATGTAGGGCATAATGCCGAGCGCGAAAATACCCGCCTGCTGGAGACCGCCGCCGGAGAAGATCTGCAGCATCGCGGTCAGGCCGGCGTTCGGGTTGGTCGGGTCCATCTTCGCCAGGCCGTCCATGAACTGCTTGATCACGGTGCCGTCCACCCCGGGCAGGGTGATGTGCACGCCCAGGCGGACGATAACGATCATCGCCAGCGTGAAGAGGATGCGGTCGCGGAGCTCGGGGATCCGCCAGGTGTTCGCAAACGCGGAAATCATGTGAAAAAGGGAAAAGAAAACGCGCGGGGTTTATAAACACGACGAGGAAGCGCGCAAGCGCTTCCTCGCCGGGAGAAACGGGATCTAACGGGATCTATCAGGCGGTAAGGGTGACCGAGCCACCCGCCTTCTCGACCTTCTCACGGGCGGAAGCGCTGACCGCATCGACGGTGATCGAGAGCTTCTTGGTGAGATTGCCTTGGCCGAGGAGCTTCACCTTGTCGAATCGACCGTTGATGAAGCCGGCGGCGCGCAGCGTTTCGATGTCGATGACCGCACCGTCGTCGAAGTTGACGTCGAGGTCGGCGAGGTTCACCACCGCGACCACGTCGCGGAATTCGTAGTTGTTGAAGCCCTTCTTGGGAAGGCGGCGGTGGATCGGCATCTGGCCACCTTCGAAGCCCGGACGGACGGAGCCGCCGGAGCGGGCGTTCTGGCCCTTGTTGCCTTTGCCGGAAGTCTTGCCGTGGCCGGAGCTTTCGCCGCAGCCGAGGCGCTTCACACGGTGCTTGGCACCCTTGTTCGGCTTGAGTTCGTGAAGTTTCATTTCCTAGTGGGAAGTTCGGGGTTCCGGAGGGCTCAGATCGCCTTCTCCTTCTTCTGCTTGCCGCGGGAGGAAAGAACCTGGTCGCGGGTGCGCAGCTGGGACAGCGCCTTGAGGGTCGCGTTCACCACGTTGGCGTGGTTGGACGAGCCCATCGACTTGGCGAGGACGTCGCGGATGCCGACCGCCTCGCAGACGGCGCGGACGCCGCCGCCGGCGATGATGCCGGTACCCGGGGAGGCGGGCTTGAGGAGCACCTTGCCGCCGCCGAACTCGGCGACGATCTCGTGCGGGATGGTGCCGTCAACGATGTTCATCGGCTTGAGCGAGCGCTTGGCGATCTCGCTGGCCTTCTTGATCGCGTCGGCGACTTCCTTCGCCTTGCCGAAGCCGAGGCCGACCTTGCCCTCCTTGTCGCCTGAGACGACGAGCGCGGAGAAGCTGAAGCGGCGGCCGCCTTTGACGACCTTGGCGCAACGGTTGATGAAGACGACCTTCTCGGCGAGCTGCGGACCTTCCGCCTCGGCGGGGGCGCGGTCGTCGCGGCGGGGGCCGCGGCCACGGCCACGATCACCACCCGGGCCACCGAAGCCGCCACGGCCCGGGCCACCGAAGCCACCACGGCCTTGGCCACCGAAGCCACCACGGCCTTGGCCGCGCTGGGGACTATCACCACCCGGAGCCGGGGCCGGAGCGGAGGATTGATTTTCTGGATTGCTCACAATGAAAGGGCGTTAGAACTGGAGACCGCCTTCGCGGGCTGCGTCGGCGAGGGCCTTGACCTTGCCGTGGTAGAGGTGACCACCGCGGTCGAAGACCACGGCGCTGATGTTGGCGGCCTTGGCGCGCTGGGCGATCAGCTCGCCGACCTTCTGTGCGGAGGCGACGTTCGAGGACGCGTTCTCCAGCTCCTTGTCCAGGGTGGAGGCGGCGGCCAGCGTGCGACCGACGGCGTCGTCGATCACCTGCACATAGATGTGCTGGTTCGAGTAGTGAATGGCGAGGCGCGGACGCTCGGTCGTGCCGGCAACCTTCTTGCGGATGCGGGCGTGAATACGACGGCGGATTTCCTTGCGGTTGATCTTGCTCATCAGGAGTGGATCGGTTCGTGGTTTCGTTCGTCGTCGCGTTATTTGCCGACGCTCTTGCCTTCCTTGCGGCGGACGTATTCACCGACATAGCGGACGCCCTTGCCCTTGTAGGGCTCCGGCGGGTAGTAACCGCGGACCTCGGCGGCGAACTGGCCGACGAGCTGTTTGTCGATGCCTTCGACCTTGATCTTGGTGTTGTCGGTCACCGTGACGGTGAGGCCGGCCGGGATCGGGTGAAGGAGCGGATGGGAACGGCCGAGCGAAAGGTCGATCTCGGAGCCCTTGACGGCGGCACGGAGGCCGACGCCCTGGATTTCGAGGTCCTTCACGAAGCCCTTGGAGACGCCGATGATCATGTTGTTGATCAGGCTGCGGGCGGTGCCGTGAAGCGCCTTGTGCTGGCGGGAATCGGTGGCGCGGGAGACGACCACCTCGGTGCCTTCGGCGGCAAGGGTGATGCCTTCCGGCAGCGGGAAGCTCAGCTTGCCCTTCGGACCTTCGACGGTCACTTCGCCGCCGTCGACCTTGACGGAGACTTTTTCAGGAAGGGCGATCGGTTTGAGGCCAACTCGTGACATGGTAGGATGTTCCGGGTTCGAGTTGAAAATTACCAGACGAGGGCGAGGAGCTCGCCGCCGAGGTTGTGGCGCTTGGCGGTGCCGCCGGTCATCACGCCCTTCGAGGTCGAAAGGATGGCGATGCCGAGGCCGGACATGACGCGGGGAATCTCGTCGCTGCCGACGTAATGGCGGCGGCCGGGCTTCGAAACGCGCTTGAGGTCGGTCAGAACCGGACGGCCGTCGATGAACTTCGGCTTCACCTTGAGTTCGGTGCGGTCGCCGGTGACGACTTCGTAGTTCCAGATGTAGCCTTCCTCCTGGAGGATCTTGGCGATGTTCGCCTTGATCTGGGAGTGCGGAGCGGTGAACTCCTCGTTGCCGGCGCGGCAAGCGTTCTTCAAACGCGTGAGGAAGTCGGAAATCGGGTCGGTGAGAACTGCCATGGTCTCAGGTCTTTCTATTCGGATCTTGAGGCTCAGGCAGCGGCGCCCTCTTCAGCCTTTTTGTTGTCGCGGAACGGCAGGCCGAGCGCACGCAGCAGCTCGCGGCCTTCGTCATCGGTCTTGGCGGTGGTGACGAAGATCAAGTCGAAGCCGATCTGGCGCTTGATCTGGTCGAGTTCGATTTCCGGGAAAATCGACTGGTCGTTGAAACCGACCGCGTAGTTGCCCTTGCCGTCGAAGGACTTCGACGAGATACCGCGGAAGTCGCGGATGTTCGGGGCGGTGATGTTGATGAAGCGGTCGAGGAATTCCCACATGCGGGCGCCACGCAGGGTGACGCGGGCTCCGAGGGGCTCACCCTCGCGGAGCTTGAAGTTGGCGACAGCCTTCTTCGAGTAGGTGATCGACGGCTTCTGACCGGTGATCTTGCCGATTTCGACGACGGCGTCGTCGACGGCGAGCTTGCGGTCGGGGGACTTGCCCATACAGGAGGTCACCACGATCTTCTCGAGGCGGGGCACCTGGTGCGGGTTGGCGTAGCCGAGCTTCTCTGTGAGAGCCGGCACCACCTTTTCTTTATACTGCTTGTGCAGGTTCGGTGTGCTCATGTGTTTCAGCGGGTCAGCGCCTGGTTCGGTTCGCGCTTAAGCGCGGGCCGCTCCCTTGCGGGAATCAGCCCAGTTTCTTGACGTTGGAGATGTGGACGGGAGCGTCGACTTCCTGAAGACCACCATCGGGGTTCTTCTCGGAGCGGCGCACGGCCTTCTTGACCTGGCGGCCGCCTTCGACGACGACCTGGCCTTTGACGGCGTTCACGGCGAGGACGGTGCCGCGCTTGCCTTTGTGGTTGCCGGCGATGATTTCGACTTCGTCGCCTTTCTTAACGTGAGTCTTCATGGAAAATGAGGGGCTGGAAGTGAACTCAAAGAACCTCCGGCGCAAGCGAAACAATCTTCATGAACTGTTTTTCACGAAGTTCGCGGGCGACCGGCCCGAAAATACGGGTGCCGCGCGGGTTGTTGTCCTTGTCGATGATGACGATCGCGTTGCCGTCGAAACGGAGGACGGAGCCGTCGGAGCGGCGGATCGGGGCGGCGGTGCGCACGACGACGGCCTTGACGACCGAACCCTTTTTGACCGAGGCGGTCGGGATCGAGTCGCGGATGTGGGCGGTGATCACGTCACCGACGTTGGCGATGCGGGTGCGTTTGCCGAGAACGCCGATCATCTTCGCGCTGCGGGCGCCGGTGTTGTCGGCGACCGTCAGGGTGGTTTCCATCTGGATCATGGCGGAAAGTGGGCTGGGGCTCTAGTGTGAGAAAAGACCGGGCGCGGATGCGCGCCCGGCCGGTGGAGAGGCTCGAATATCAGTGCGAAAGGATCTGCTCGAGATTCCAGCACTTCAGCTTCGAAAGCGGGCGGGTTTCCACGATGCGGACGCGGTCGCCGACGGCGGCTTCGCCCTTTTCGTCATGCACGTAGTATTTCTTCGAGCGCTTGACGATCTTGTTGAACTTCGGGTGCGGGACGCGGGCGACGTGCTCGACGACGATGGTCTTGTCCATCTTGGTGGAGACGACAACGCCGACGCGGGTCTTGCGCAGGTGCGGACGGGAGTCCTGGGAAGTGGTTTCGCTCATGTGAGTCGGGGATTAGGCGTTGCTCTTGGCGTTGAGCGCGGTCAGCACGCGGGCCGATTCACGGCGCACGGCGCGGATGCGGGCGGAGTTCTCAAGCTGGCCGGTCGCCTGCTGGAGGCGCAGGTTGAGGGATTCCTGCTTGAGGTCACGGAGGCGGTTCTGAAGCTCGGCGGCGGTGAGCTCGTTGATTTCCTTGGTCTTGGCCATGGGATCGTGAATCGTTCGGGGTTGGGATGGCTCCGCTTCAGGCGTGCGGGTTGCGGACGACGAAGCGGGTGCGGATGCCGAGCTTGTAGGAGGCCAGGCGCATCGCTTCGCGGGCTTGGGATTCGGGAACGCCGGCGACTTCGAAAAGCATGTTGCCGGGGCGGATCACGGCGACCCAGAACTCGACGGAGCCCTTGCCCTTACCCATTCGGGTTTCCGGCGGACGGGCGGTAACCGACTTGTGCGGGAAGATGCGGATCCACACCTTGCCTTTACGCTTGAGGTAACGGTTGATGGCGATACGGCAGGCTTCGATCTGGCGGTTGGTCATCCAGCCGCGATCAACGGTCTGGAGACCGAAGTCGCCGAAAGCGACAGTCGTTCCGCTGGTCGCGTTGCCGGATCGGCTACCGCGGTGGCTCTTGCGGAACTTGGTTCGTTTGGGCATCAAGGGCATGGCTCAGTCCTCCTGGAAAAGTGTTCGGGTTGCGTTCGTGAGTGATGGCTGCGTTCAGCCGTTGTTGCGCGGCGGACGGCGGTCGCCACGGTCGCCGCGGTTGTCGCGGCGGGGTTCGCGCGGGCCGCGCTCGCCGCGACCGGACGGGCGGGAGTCCTCGTCCTTCTTGTTGACCCAGCACTTGACGCCGATGACGCCGTAGAGGGTCTTCGCTTCCGCGAAACCGTAGTCGAGCGGGACGCGGAGGGTCTGGAGCGGCACCTTGCCTTCGCGGTACCATTCCGAGCGGGCGATGTCGGCGCCGCCGAGACGGCCGGCGCAGCGGATGCGGATGCCTTCGGCACCGAAGTCCATCGCGGTCTGCACGGCGCGCTTCATGGCGCGGCGGAAGCTGATGCGGCGCTCAAGCTGGACGGCGACCTGCTCGGCGACGAGCTGGGCGTCGAGCTCCGGCTTGCGGATTTCGACGATGTCGATCTTGGCCTGGGCACCCTGGCAAAGGGCGTTGATGTCCCTGGTCATCACTTCGATATCCTTGCCCTGGCGGCCGATGATGAGGCCCGGACGGGAGGTGTGAAGGGTGACGCGGACGCTGTTCCACGCACGCTCGATGACGACCTTGGCGAGCGCGGCCGATTGCAGGCGCCTCTTAAGGTAATTGCGGATGGCGAGGTCCTCGTGCAGCTTCGCGCTGTAATCCTTGCCGGTGGCGAACCACTTGGAGCGCCAGTCTTTGGAGACGGCGAGGCGGAATCCGATCGGATTGACTTTTTGGCCCATGGTCGGTGCGTGTTGGAACGTTCTTGAATTGGATCAGGCCTGCTCTTCGGCGGCGGCCGGGGCCTCTTCGGTCTTCTTGGCGGCGGCCTTGCGGGGCGCGCGCTGCTTCTTCTCAGGAGCAGAACCGGTGAGGGTGATGAAAATGTGGCTGGTGGGCTTGCGGATCGCGCCGGCGGAACCCTTGGCACGCGGCTTGAAGCGCTTGATCGCCGGGCCGATACCGATGACGGCTTCCTTCACGACGAGCGTGTTGGTATCGAGCGAGAAATTGTGCTCGGCGTCCGCGATGGCGGTCTTGAGGGTCTTGCTGATGAGGGCGGCGGCCTTCTTCGGGGTGAAGGTCAGAATGTCGAGGGCGCTCGACACGGGGAGACCTTGGATTTCCCGGGCAACGTCACGCGCCTTCTTCGGCGAAAGACGGACATACTTGGTGGTGCTCTTGACTTCCATCGTCGTGAAGAAAGTTGGTGGTTTCGGCGAAAGGATTACGGTTGTGTCTCGAGGGTGGCGGAATCGCCGAGACGGGCGGTTTCTGTCGGTCGGCCGAGGTGGTCGACGAAGGCGCCGCTGACGCCCTTGCGGACGTCGGCGACTATGGCTTTGCCATAAGGCTGGTTGGCTCGGGAGAGTTGGAAGCTCATTCCGATGCGGGAGCCTTCGGCTTCCCCGACATTCAGAACCAGCAATCCGCTTTCCTGATCGATGCTGACGATTTTGGCTTCCTGCAGGCTGCCGGTCCGGACATCGGGGCGCGGCTTCTGCCTCAAACCAAGCTCGACGTCAAGCTCGCGTAGCGAAGTTTCCACGCGAAGTCTGGCATCAGGGTCGGAAACGACCGCCAGCCGAAGGTAATCGGAGACGGCCGAGGCAAGGCGCGAGGACGCGCCTTGGAGTTGATTGAGTCGCTCGTTGGCGAGCTGGAGGTCCGCGGCGGCCTGGATGAGACGATCATCTCCGCCGTCGAGCAGGTTCTTGCCGAGCGCTTCGAGGCGCTTGCGCACCTGGGCGAGTTGCTCGGAGGCCTGCTTTTCGCCGTGGTTTGCTTCGGCCAGGCTGCGCTGGAGCGCGCGGTTGCGCTCCTGCAGCTGTCCGACGGTGCGTTCCAGCTCCCCCACCCGTGCGTCCTGGCCCGGGCAAGCGACCGTTCCGGCCAGCAGCCCGAGGGCGGCGGCGAGGAAGGATCGGTTTGACCGGAGGGGACGCATGGGAACGAAGCGCGGGACGGCTTACTTCTTGCCGATGCCACCGTGGGCACGGAAGATGCGGGTCGGTGCGAATTCACCGAGCTTGTGGCCGACCATGTTCTCGGTCACGTAGACGGGGACGAAGGTCTTGCCGTTGTGGACGAGGAAGTTGTGGCCGACGAAGTCGGGGGTGATCATCGACTTGCGGCTCCAGGTCTTGATCGGCTTGCGATCCGAACCGGCTTCGGCGGTCGCATCGATCTTTTCGAGCAGCTTTTGGTCGACGAACGGACCTTTTTTGAGCGAACGGGGCATTGTCGTGAATGTTCGGTTGCGGGAAGAACCCGATTAGCGCTTCGCCTTGTGGCGGGACTCGACGATGAAGGCGTTGGTCGGCTTCTTCTTCTTGCGGGTCTTCTGGCCCTTGGCGTGACCCCACGGGCTGAGAAGGTGCTGGCGACCACCACCGGACTTGGAGCGGCCTTCGCCACCACCGTTCGGGTGGTCGACCGGGTTCATGGTCATACCGCGGACGGTCGGGCGGACGCCCTGCCAGCGGGTGCGGCCGGCCTTGCCGGACGATTCGTTCATGTGGTCGCGGTTGCCGACGACGCCGATGGTGCAGAGGCACTCTTCATTGAAGCGGCGGATTTCACCGGACGGCATCTTGACCAAGGCCCAGCCGCCTTCGCGGTTGGAAAGGACGGCCTGCTGGCCGGCGGCGCGGGCCACCTTGCCACCGGCACCGGGCGTCAGCTCGATGTTGTGGATGGCGGTGCCGAGCGGCACGCTCTTGAGCGGCATGGCGTTGCCGACCTTGGGGGCGGCGCTGAGGCCGGAGACCACGGTGGCACCGACTTCGAGGCCGGCCGGGGCGAGGATGTAGGACTTCTGGCCGTCCTGATACTGGATCAGGGCGATGCGGCAGGTGCGGTTCGGATCGTATTCGATACCGACCACGGTCGCCGGCACGTCGAACTTGCGGCGCTTGAAGTCGACCAGGCGGTAGTGACGCTTGTGGCCACCGCCGATGTGGCGGCAGGTGATGCGGCCGGTGTTGTTGCGGCCGCCGGAGCGCTTGAGGGGCTCGAGCAGGCTCTTCTCCGGCTTGCTCTTGGTGACTTCCTCGAAGGAGGGAAGCGACATGTAGCGCGCGGACGGCGTGACGGGCTTGAGATTGTGAAGGGGCATGACTCGCGTTGCGTTTCGAGTTATCGCGGGGTGCGGTGGGTTCGCTCGGCTCAGACGAGGTCGAGCGATTCGCCTTGCTTCAGGCGGACGACGGCTTTCTTCCAGTGCGAGGTGCGGCCCGCATCGGCGCGGCGCTGGCGCTTGAGCTTGCCGGCGACGTTGGAGGTGCGGACGGCTTCGACTTTCTTGCCGATGAGCTGTTCCACGGCCTGCTTGATCTCGAGCTTGTTGGCCTTGCGGTCGACAACGAAGACGATCTCGTTGTTGGTTTCCTGCAAGAGGGTGGCCTTTTCGCTGAGGTGGACGTTTTTGATGACCTGGTAAATGTCTTTCATGGTCGTGCGTCAGGGTCCGGGGTTCAGGCGGTGCGCTGGGCAAGGGTGGCGACGGCGTCGCCCACGAGGAGGACGGAGTCGGCGAGGAGGAGCTGCTCGACGTTGAGCTCGGCGGCGGTCACGAGCTGCGCCCAGAAGACGTTGCGCGCGGCGAGGTAGGTCTTTTCGTCGAAGCTGTTGGCGACGACGAGGACCTTGCCGACCGGGACGAGGGCCTCGACGGTCGACACGAAGGTCTTGGTCTTGCCGTCCTCGATCGAGAAGGACTCGACGGAGTGGATCGAGGCGTCGCGGACGAGGTCGCCGAGGACGCGGCGCAGGGCGAGCTTGCGGACGCCGCGCGGGACTTTCTTCGAGTAGTCGCGCGGACGCGGACCGAAGACCACGCCACCACCGACGAAAATCGGGGCGCGCTTGTCGCCGTGACGGGCGTTGCCGGTGCCCTTCTGCTTGTAGATCTTCTTGTTGTTGCCGCGGACTTCGCCACGGGTCTTGGTGTTGGCGGAACCGGAGCGGCGGTTCGCGCGGTAAGCGGTGACGAGGTCGTGCACGGCCTGGCCACCACGGTCGGCTTCGGCGAGCACGACGTTGGCAGCTTGGGCGTCTTCAGCGGTGAAGGCTTTCGCGGGCATTGCGGGAATCGGTTTAGGGGTTCAGCGGAAAGCCCGGATCAAGCGGACTTCTTCTTGGCGGGGCGGACGGTGACGTAGCTGCCCTTGGCGCCCGGGATCGAGCCGGAGACGAGGATCACGCCGTCTTCAGGACGGACGGCCACCACCTTGAGGTTCTGGACGGTGCTCTTCACGTCGCCCATGTGGCCGGGCATCTTCTGGTTCTTCCAGACGCGGCCGGGGGTGGAGCGGCAACCGATGGCGCCGGTCCGGCGGTGCATCATGGAACCGTGGGTCATCTTGAGACCGCCGAAGCCGTGGCGCTTGACGGCGCCCTGGAAGCCCTTGCCCTTGTTGGTGCCGACCACGTCGACCCATTGGCCGGCGCTGAGGAGGTCGAGACCCGGGTGGGTTTCGGGAGCGGCCTCGCCTTCGACGAAGCGGAATTCTTTGACGAAGCGCTTCGGCGCGGAGCCGGCCTTCTTGAAGCGGCCGAGGTCCGGCTTGGACACGCGCTGTTCCTTCTGGTCGTCGAAGCCGACCTGCACGGCGGTGTAGCCGTCCGATTCAGCGGTCTTGACCTGGAGCACGGTGTTGCCGGCGACTTCGATGACGGTCACGGGAATCATGCTGCCGGCCTGTTGGTCGAACAGGCGGGTCATGCCGATTTTTTTGCCGAGGAGTCCGAGAGACATGGCGAGAGAAATTTGGAATTAGGAATGGGTGGTTCGAACTCCGCGGTTAGATGCGGATGGTGATGTCGACGCCGGCCGGAAGGTTGAGCTTCTTGAGCTCGTCCACGGTGCGGGCGGTCGGATCGACGATGTCGAGGAGGCGCTTGTGGGTGCGGATCTCGAACTGCTCAGCGGACTTCTTGTTGACGTGGACCGAGCGGTTGACGCTGAACTTCTCGATGCGGGTCGGAAGCGGAATCGGGCCAGCCACCTTGGCACCGGTGCGTTTGGCGGTTTCCACGATTTCCTGGGCCGAGCGGTCGATCGCGCGGTGATCGAAAGCGCGCAGGCGGATGCGGATTTTCTGGTTGTCCATGACGTGTGAAGGGTGGTTGCGTGAGAGTGGATCGGTCTGCCGGTCAGTGACCGGTGCGCTCGCTGACGATTTGTTCGACGATGTTGTTCGGAACCTGCTCGAAATGCGACGGGGTCATCGAATACGAGGCGCGGCCCGAGGAGATGGTGCGCACGTCGGTCGAATACCCGAACATTTCCTTGAGGGGGACGTTGGCGTGGATCACGCCAAGCTTGCCCTTCGTTTCCATGTTCTGGATCTGACCGCGGCGGCGGTTGAGGTCGCCCATCACGTCGCCCTGGTAGTCGTCCGGAGTGGAGACTTCCACGGCCATGATCGGCTCAAGGAGAATCGGTTTGGCCTTCTTGAAGCCGTCGCGCATCGCGAAGATGGCGGCCATGGTGAAGGCGTTTTCGTTGGAGTCGACGTCGTGGTAGGAACCGCCGAGGATGTCGACGTGGACGTCGATCACGGGGTAGCCGGCGATCGAGCCGTTGGTCACGGACTCCTGGACGCCCTTGAAGACGGCGTTGATGTATTCCTTCGGGATTTCGCCGCCGACCACCTTGTTTTCGATGGTGAGGCCCTTGCCCTTTTCGTTCGGCTTCATGTCGAGCCGGACGTGGCCGTATTGGCCGCGGCCGCCGGACTGCTTGACCAGCTTGCCCTCGCCCGGGGCGGCGGCGGTGATGGTCTCGCGGTAGGCGATCTGCGGAGCGCCGGTGTTGGCCTCCACTTTGAATTCGCGCTTGAGGCGGTCGACGATGATCTCCAGATGGAGCTCGCCCATGCCGGAGATGATGGTCTGGCCGGTTTCCTCGTCGGTCTTGACGACGAAGGTCGGATCCTCCTCGGAGAGGCGGCCGAGCGCGAGCGCGAGCTTCTCCTGGTCGGCCTTGGTCTTCGGCTCGACGGCCATCGAGATGACCGGTTCCGGGAAGGTCGGGGGCTCGAGGACGACGTCGTAACCTTCGGCGGCGAGGGTGTCGCCCGTGGTGACGTTCTTGATGCCGACCATCGCGGCGATGTCGCCGGCGTAGCAGGAGTCGACGTCCTTGTGCTCGTTCGACTGGATGCGGATCAGGCGGCCGACGCGCTCGCTACGGCGGGTGCGCGGGTTGTAGACGGTGTCGCCCTTCTTGATCGAGCCGGAGTAGACGCGAAAGAAAACGAGTTTTCCGACGAACTTGTCCGCCCACAGCTTGAACGCGAGCGAGACGAACTTCTCGTTGTCGGAGGTGACGACCTCGATCTTGTGATCCTCGTTGTCGGGATCCATGCCGAGCGCCGGCGGGATGTCGAGCGGGCTCGGGAGGTAGTCGACGACGGCGTCGAGCAGGTACTGAACGCCCTTGTTCTTGAAGGCGGATCCGCCGGCGACCGGCACCAGTTTGTTGGCGATGGTGGCGCGGCGGATGGCGGACTTGAGGTCGGTCTTGGTGATCGGCTCCTCCATGAGGAACTTCTCGCCGAGCGCGTCGTCCACGTTGGAGACGGTCTCGACCAGTTCGGCGTAGGCCTCTTCGGCGAGATCCTTGAGGTCGCCTTCGAGTTCGCCCACCGTGTAGGTGGAGCCGAACTTGTCGTTATCGGCGTAGAAGACGGCCTTCTGGTTCACCACGTCGATCTGGCCGCGGAGGTTTTCCTCGGCGCCGATCGGGATGAGGATGCGCGCAGCGGTGGCGCCGAGCTTCTCCTTCACCTCGTGGTAGACGTTGTCGAAGTTCGCGCCGGTACGGTCCATCTTGTTGACGAACACGATGCGCGGCACGTGATATTTGGTGGCCTGGCGCCAGACGGTTTCGGTCTGGGGCTGGACGCCGGCGACACCGCAGAACACGACGATCGCGCCGTCGAGGACGCGGAGCGAGCGCTCCACTTCGGCGGTGAAATCAACGTGACCGGGGGTATCGATGATGTTGACGCGCTGCTTTTCCTCGGGGAAGAGCTTGGTCACACCTTCCTCGGTGCGCTGCCACCACTCGGTGGTGACGGCGGCCGAGGTGATGGTGATGCCGCGCTCACGCTCCTGCTCCATCCAGTCGGTCGTGGCCGCGCCGTCGTGCACCTCGCCGATCTTGTGGATCATGCCCGTGTAGAACAGGATCCGCTCGGTGAGGGTCGTCTTGCCCGCATCGATGTGAGCGGCGATCCCGATATTCCGGGTGCGCTCCAGCGTGTATTGGCGGTTGGGACTGTTTAGATTCACGACGTGTGCCGGCGAGCGGCTGGGTGGGAGTTCTCCGTGGGTGCGGCGGCTGTGATTACCAGCGGAAGTGGGCGAAGGCGCGGTTGGCCTGCGCCATCTTGTGAACGTCGTCGCGCTTGCGGACGGCGCTGCCCTGGTTGTTGGCGGCGTCCTTGATCTCGTTGGCGAGGGCGACGTGCATCGGGGTGCCCTTGCGGTTGCGGGCGTAGGTGCAGATCCAGCGCATGGCCAGCGACTCGGAACGGTCGGCGGCGACTTCGAGCGGCACCTGGTAGGTGGCGCCACCGACGCGGCGGGACTTCACTTCGACGCGCGGCTTGGCGTTCTCGATCGCGCGGGTGATGACTTCGAGCGGGTCGACGGTGTCGACGCCTTCGTTGGCCTTGTCGATCGCGGCGTAGACGATGCGCTGGGCGAGCGAACGCTTGCCATCACGCATGACCTTGCTGATGAGGTGACCGACGAGAGGGCTGGCGTAGCGCGGATCGCTACGATCGGGCTTGGTGAAAACGCGCTTGCGGCGGGGCATGGCGGGAATCGGTTGGTGTTAAAGTTGAAAGAAAGAAGACTTACTTCTTCTTGCCCTTGGCGGGAGCGGCGGCCTGGCCCGGCTTCGGACGCTTGGCACCGTACTTCGAGCGGGCTTGACGGCGCTTATCGACACCGAGGGTGTCGAGGGAACCACGGACGATGTGGTAACGGACACCCGGAAGGTCCTTCACTCGGCCACCACGGACGAGAACGATGGAGTGCTCCTGAAGGTTGTGGCCCTCACCGCCGATGTAGGCGATCACCTCGTAGCCGTTCGTAAGACGAACCTTGGCCACTTTACGAAGCGCGGAGTTCGGCTTCTTCGGCGTGCGCGTCATGACCTGAAGGCAGACGCCACGGCGCTGGGGGCAGTTCACCAATGCGGGCGACTTCGACTTCACAGCCGGAGTGAGGCGCCCCTTGCGAACGAGCTGGTTGATGGTCGGCATGTTATCCTGCGTGGTTCTGGATTTGCTCTTGCTTCGAGTGCAAACCAGAGCGCCGGCGAAATCCTTCGCAGGAGCCTGTTATCCGGAGCTGCACCCGATAAAATTGGTCCCTTGTGTGGCGAGCCGGCCCCTTTGAGGCAGCCGGGTCGCAATGCGGGGCGGCGAATCTAGGGATCCGCGCGGATCTGACAAGCCCTATTTTGAAATTATTTCCACGCCGCGAAAATGCCACCACGCCGCCCGCAACCCCATTCTCCATCAAGGAATTGCGCCACCCAAGCACGGCGCGACAGCGATCCGAAAAATCTCCCACCAGAGCAGGCGAGCCAAAAATCCCGAGGACAATCCGCCCGCCCGGCACCCCAAAACGATCCATCCGCACACAGGCGGACACGAAGCGAGGCTGACCGCGACGAAGACGCGATAAAGCGGGGAAACCCGAGAACGGGGACACCCGATCCGAACCGTGGATCAAGGGCGAAGGAAACGTGGTAGCAGAGGGCGGATTTGAACCGCCGACCAAAGGCTTATGAGTCCTCTGCTCTACCCCTGAGCTACTCTGCCACGTTCGTTTCCGGTGGCGGGCCACCGGCGGGCGCGCTGATTAACGACGGACACGGAATTTGTCCACTGGAAAATTTCATTCAGGCAACTTGATTTCCTCGCCATCGCCCATCATCGGTTATGGATGGCTTCCTCCTCAACCCTCAGCGGTCTGATGACGCAATTCGCCCGGTGGATTTCCCCCGACGCCCACGCTCTGGCACTCGGCTCGCCGCTGCCCGACGTGGAAGCCACCAACGAGCAGGGCGAACGGCTGAACCTCTCCCAACGGACGGACGGCTGGGTGCTGGTCTATTTCTATCCGCGGGCCGGCACGCCGGGCTGCACCGCGCAGGCATGCAGCCTGCGGGACGCCTACGGCGACCTGCTCGGCCACGGCGTGTCGGTGTTCGGGGTGAGCCTCGATTCCACCGCGGCCCTGCAGCAATTCCGCGTCACCCAGGCCCTGCCCTTCCACCTGCTGTCCGACCCGCGCGGCGAACTGGCCGACGCCTTCGGAGTGCCGCACGCGATGGGATTGGCCAAACGCCAGGCGTTTCTCTTCAAAGACGGCCTGCTCGTGTGGCGAGACCTCCACGCTGCCACCGAGCGGCAGGCGGACGACGTGCTGGCGGCGATCGCGCGCCATGGCTAACCGCCTCCGTTGACACGCCCCTCCGACTCCCCCATGGTCCGCCGCACCGCGACCGCATGATTTTCAAAAGCCTCTGCCGCCACGCCGGAATCGGCGCCAACTCCTACCTGATCGAAACCGAACGCGCCCGCATCGTGCTCGATTCCGGCATGCATCCGGAACTCGAAGGCTCCGACGCCGCGCCGCGCTTCGATCTGCTCGGTCCCGGCAGCGTGGACGCCGCGGTCGTGACCCACGCCCATCTCGACCACGTCGGCACCCTGCCCGTGTTCGCGGAAAACCAGCCGCAGGCTCGCATCTTCCTTTCGCCCGAAACCGCCGATCTGAGCTGCGCGATGCTGCACAACTCGGTCAACGTGATGCAGTCGAAGCGCACCGAGCTCGGCATCACCGAGTATCCGTTGTTCAGCCACGACGACATCGACCGGATGTCGGACTCCTTCGAACTGAAAGGCATCGAGCGCCCGTTCGACCTCGATAAAGGCGGCTCGGTGCGCGGGATCTTCCACGACGCCGGCCACATCCTCGGCTCGGTCGGCATCACGATCGAGGCGGACGGCAAGCGCCTGCTCTACACCGGCGACGTCAATTTCGAGGACGCCACGATCCAGAAGGGCGCGATGCTGCCGGAAGGACCGGTCGACGCGCTGGTGATCGAAACCACCCGCGGCGCGCATGAACGCCGGGAAGATTACACCCGCGCCGGCGAGGAGGACGCACTGGCCGAGGCGATGCGGAACGTGCTGGCCCGCAAGGGTTCGGTGCTCATCCCGGTTTTCGCCATGGGCAAGACCCAGGAGGTGCTCGCGATGATCCAGCGTTTCAAAAGCGACGGTCTCATCCCCGCCAGCACACCCGTCTACATCGGCGGATTGAGCACGAAAATGACGCTCATCTACGACCGCCACAGCGACACCTCGCGCCGCCATTTGCCCGGCTTCCGCATCCTCGCCGACATGGAGCTGGAGTCCGGCCGCCGCGACCGCCGCAAGCGCAACATCCCGCTCGTCAACGGCGCGATCTACGCGCTCTCCAGCGGCATGATGACGGAAAACACCGTCTCCAACCTGTTCGCCCGCACCGGCATCTTGGAAAACAAGCGCCACGGGCTGTTCTTCGTCGGCTACGCCGATCCCGACTCGCCCGGCGGCAAGATCCGCGCCGCCGCCAGCGGCGACCACGTCGTGCTCGACCCGCGCCACGGTGCCGTGCCGCTCAACTGCGAAGTCCGCGTGTTCGACTTCAGCGGCCACGCCACCCGCGACGCCCTGCTCAACTACATTCTCAAAGTCGCGCCGAAAAAAGCCTTCCTCGTCCATGGCGACGAACCGGCGATCGAGTGGTTCAAGGAACAGCTCGCCGAGAAACTCCCGGCGACGGAAGTCATTGTGCCACAGCCAGGTGAAGAGCATGTGATCTGAGGGCGGCCACGCTGTTGCGATTGCGCCGCATTTACAGCCGCAACTCTTTTCAATTAAGAGCCTTGCCGGTCTCAACAAGCAGCATGATGCTGCGGCAATGTCCGCCTGCTGCGACCACGACGCCCATGAGGGCGCGGAACCCTCCTGGCAACTCCTACTCGCCTCCGCCGTCGCTTGCGGAATTTTCACCCTCACGGGTGTCTATTTCCACCGCCAGCCGGGTGGCCATGATTTGGCCCATGCCGCCTATGCCGCCGCCTATCTGTGCGGCGGCTGGGATGCCGCGCTCGACACCTTCGACCGGCTCAAGCGCCTCCGGCTCGACATCCATTTCCTGATGCTGGCCGTCGCGATCGGCGCCGCCGCGATCGGCGCGTGGTGGGAAGGCGCGACACTGCTGTTCCTGTTCTCGCTGAGCAACTCGCTGGAGGCGATGGCGATGGCCCGCACCGAGCGGGAAATCCGCAGTCTGTTCCGCGATGCGCCGAAAACCGCCTTGGTCATCGAGCCGGACGGCCGGGAACACGAAATCCCCACCGAGGATTTAAAAGCCGCACAAACCGTCCGCGTGCTGCCCGGCGAACAATTTCCCGCCGACGCGCGGGTGCTCACCGGCGAATCCGCCGCCGACGAATCGTCACTCACCGGCGAATCCGTGCCGGTCGACAAACGCGTCGGCGACACCGTCTTCGGCGGCACGCTCAATACCTGGGGCTCGCTGACCGCCACCATACTGCGGCCGACTGCGGAAAGCGCGCACGCCCGGATCATCCGGCTGATCCGCGACGCCCAGGCGAGCAAAGCGCCCTCGCAGCGCTTCACCGATCGCTTCGGCACCGGCTACACACTGGCCATCCTCGGGCTGTCGCTCGCGATGTTCCTCGTCTGGCGCTTCGGCTTCGGCCTGCCCGCTTTCGTATCCGAGCCGAGCCGCCATTCGGCGCTCTACCGGGCGATGACCCTGCTGGTCGTCTGCTCGCCCTGCGCGCTGGTGATCTCCATTCCGAGCGCCATCCTCACCGGCATCGCCGCCGGCGCGCGTGGCGGCATCCTGTTCCGCGGCGGCATCGCCCTGGAAAACCTCGCCACCATCGACCGCCTTGCCGTCGACAAAACCGGCACCCTGACCAAGGGCGAATTCGAGCTCGTGGCGGTCGAAGCCTCCGAGCCCGGCGCGGAAACCATCCTGCTGCACGCCGCCGCCGCCCTATCCCGCCATTCGACCCATCCCTTGTCCCGCGCCATCGTCGCCGCCTGGCAAGCGCGCGAAGGCAGGGAAGCCGAGCCCGCCACCACCGCCGAGTCGATCGCCGGCCACGGCTTGCGCGGCGAGGTCGACGGCCAACCCGCCGCCCAAGGGCATCGCGAGTTGTTTCCCGACAACGCGTGGATCGAGCGTCTGCCCGCCCCCGCGTTGGGCCTGACCGAAGTATTGGTCGGCCACAACGGCATTTCCGGCCGCCTGCTGTTGCGCGACGCCCTGCGCCCCGAGGCGAAGGCGCTCATCGACCGCTTTCACGAACGGAAAATCCGCGTCACCATGCTCACCGGCGATCGCCCGGAAGCCGCCCAGCTGGTCGCCGACGAACTCGGGCTCGACGAATTCCGCTCCGGCCTGAAGCCGGAGGACAAGGTCGCCGCCATCCGGAGCTGGCGCGAGCAAGGCGAACGCGTGGCAATGGTCGGCGACGGCGTCAACGACGCCCCTTCCCTCGCCGCGGCCGACGTTTCCATCGGCATGGGCCTGCATGGCTCTGATGCCGTGCTCGAACAAGCCGACGTCATCCTGACCAAGGACCGGCTGGAATGCGTGGCCGAGGCCATCGATCTGAGCCATCGCTGCCGCGCGGTGATCCGGCAGAACCTCGCCATTTCGCTCGGCGTGGTCGTGCTGCTCGCCCTTTCCGCGCTGGGATCGTTCATTCCCCTGCCGCTCGGTGTGGTTGGCCACGAGGGCTCCACCGTCGTGGTCGTGCTCAACAGCCTGCGCCTGTTGTTCAAGCGGGTGTAACAAGGCCGCGTTACAATGGCGGACCGCCCATATTTTCGTCCCCCCATTCGGGCCAGCAAACGAGGATCACGCCGAGAATCAGTGCGTATAGTCTGAGGCTGCCACCGACCCGGAGCCACGTCGCTCCGAACGCCATCACGATCGCCACCACGCCGATCGCCCGCGGCCAAAACCGGGACGGGCGATTGGACAGGAGCTCCTTCGCCGCCCGGGCTTCCCTGAAGATCTCTTCGATTTCCGAAACCTCCAAGACGCCGGCAAGCCCCCGCTCGACCAGCGCTTGCTGGATGATGTCCACCGGCCGGCCTTTCCAAGACAGATCCCGCACCAGCTCCTTTGCCTCTTGCCGGACGCCCATACTCATGACCGATTCTCGCTCAATCGGTGCAGCCTGTGCCCGAAACCGTTAAAAACTCAAGCCATCCGCCGATCGATTGGTTGAACCGAAGAGGTTTTTGAGCGATGCTGTGACCAATCCGTGTAAACCGCGGATTGCTGAATCCCCCGTTCGGCAAAGCCATGAAACCGCTCGCGTCATCCATGATCGTGTGTGCTGTGTTTCTTGTGGGCTGCACCAAGAACCCACCTCTGGCTGCTCGCACGCAGCTGCCCAACTCCAACCTGCAAGTCGTCCTCTACGGACCGGATGCGAAGCGCCACTACCGCTACGAGGTGCTGGACGCCGGCATTCCCGTGATTTCCCGCCCGCTCGGCCCGTCGCGCATCGGCAGCTACCCGATGGCGGAAATCGATCCCGTCAATGCCCGCCGGGTCAAAATCCAGTGGGTCGGTGCCAAGGCGAGCGGCTACACGCTGCTCGACCCGGACGCCCGGATCGTCGTCGAGGACTCCAATCCGGCCAACCCGCCCAACGAACGCTTCCATTCGCTCAAGCCCTGAGCCGGTTCACTGCGACTCGGCGATCGCCAGCACCTCGGCGAAAGGCAGGTGGGCGAACAGACCGAACGCGTCGTGGCGCGTCAGCTTTTCGCGCGTCGTCGCCGGACTGGTGAGGCCGCAAAGGAAGCGGGCGAGCTGGCGTGCGGTACCGAGCGCCGCCGGACGGGCCTTCACCAACCCGCGCAGCACCGTCCAGTCCTCTTCGTTCGGCGCGGGCGGCGTGGAACGCGGCACCGGGCGGACGGGCAGGCCGCGGCAGCGGTCGCAGTGGCCGCAGGGCTCCACCAGCGCCTCGCCGAAATGCGCGACCAGCGCAGCGGTCAGGCACCCGGGTGTTTCCGCCAGCGCCATGACGTGACGGAGCCGGTCGAGATCGGCCTGCTCGCGCTTCTGGAAACGCTCGATCAGCCGCCCGGCGAGCGCGGACAGATCGCCCGGGTCTTTTTTCAACCGGTAGCCCTGCCGCACGCCGGTTTTCTTCAGGGCGATGTCGCCGGCTTCCTCCAGATGCGTCAGCGCGGCGACGATCCGCTCGCGCGGTTCGCCAAGCTGCATCGCGACGGCGTCGACCTCGAAGTTCAGCCACTTCCGCCCCTTGTCCGCGGCGGCGAACAGACGGGTGAGAAATGCTTTCCGCCGCGCGTCGTAGCCCGCCAGCACACGTTCGAAGTCGCGCAGCAACGTGGCGGCGTAACCGCTGTAAAACGATCCGGTCGCCTCGATCAGCCCTTCCAGCTCGAGGTAGGTCATCACGGTGGAAACCACCAGCGGCCGGATGTCGCAGGAGACCGAGAGGTCGTAGGCGGACACATCGAAGCGCTCGCCCAGCCGCAGCACGCGGTCGAGCAGGTTGCGGATCGCCTGCGGCGTCGGCGTGTCGCCATAGACGAAATTCTCCAACACCGCCAGGTCGTCGCCGCAGGCCAGCCATTCGCAGACCGACGCCTGCCCGTCGCGCCCGGCGCGGCCGATCTCCTGCGAGTAGTTTTCCAGGCTCTTCGGCAGGTTGTAGTGGAAAACGCGGCGGATGTCCGCCTTGTCGATGCCCATGCCGAAGGCGATGGTCGCGACGATCACCCGTGTTCGCCCGCTCATGAACGCCTCCTGCGCGTCCGCTCGGAACTCGTCGGGCATGCCGGCGTGGTAGGCGCGGGCGGCGAGGCCGTTTTTCTGGAGAAACGTCGCCACTTCCTCGGCGGTTTCCTGCCGCGTGACGTAAACGATCGCCGCGCCGGCGCTTTCCTCCAGGCGCTCCAGCAGCAGACGCTTCCGTTCGCCCGCCGGGACCGGCGTGACGCGCAGGTCGAGGTTCGGCCGGTGGAAGCTCAGCTGGACGTGGTCGCCCTCCGCGATGCCGAAACCGCGGCGGATGTCGGCGGCGACGCCGGGCGTGGCGGTCGCCGTCAGCGCCAGCACCCGCGGCACCCGCAGGTCGCGGAACAAGCGGGCGAGCTTCAGGTAGTCCGGCCGGAAATTGTGGCCCCACTCGGAAATGCAGTGCGCCTCGTCGATGGCCACCAGCGCGATCGGCAGACGCTTCAGCCGGGCGCGGAACGCCTCCGAGGCGAGCCGCTCCGGAGCGACGTAGAGCAATTTCAACGAGCCGTCGCGCAGCCGGTCGTAAACCGCCCCCGCCTCGTCGTAGGTCAGCGTCGAATCCAGCCGGGCGGCCGCGATCCCACGCGCGGTCAGGGCGTCGACCTGATCCTTCATCAGGGCGATCAAGGGCGAGACCACCAGCGTCAGCCCGTCCAGCAGCAACGCCGGCAGCTGGTAGCACAGGGATTTTCCCCCGCCGGTCGGGAAAACCGCCAGCGCCGAGCGCCCGGCGAGCAGCGCGCGCACGACCGGCTCCTGCCCGCCGCGGAAGGCGGCGTGGCCGAAACGGGCGCACAAAATGTCGAGGACGGGATCGGCGGACATGCGCCGCGAGAACAACCACGGATCGGGCCGCAGGTCACGAATCGATGCGAAACCGGCCGTTTGTGCCCGCCGAATCGTTTTATGGGTTGCCTGAACGCCTTTCGCTTATCCAGACTGCCGAACGGTTAGGATCACATGGACGATCGTTACGAAATTCGCGGCAAGCTCGGGCAAGGGGGAATCGGCACGGTCTACCGTGCCTTCGACCAGCGGATGAACCGCGAGGTCGCCATCAAGCGCATCATACCGGAAAGCGGCGGGAACCAGGACAAGGCCACCCGCCAGCTCACCCAGGAAGCCGGCGCCCTCGCGGCGCTGCAACACCCGCACATCGTGACGGTCTACGACGTCGGCCTCGACGAGGACGGCCCGTACGTCGTGATGGAGCTGTTGACCGGCAAGACCCTCGACGAGGTCATCGAAAGCGGCGCGCCGCTGACCTTCCAGGATTTCCGCGAGCTCGCGCTGCAATCGCAGGAGGCGCTCATCGCCGCGCAGGAGCTCAGCATGGTCCACCGCGACCTGAAGCCCGGCAACGTGATGCTCAACTGGCTGCCCTCGGGCAAATTCCAAGTGAAGATCGTCGACTTCGGCCTCGCGAAATTCACTCCGAAACCGTCGCTGCAAACCCTCGACCACGGCGACTCGGTCTTCGGCTCGATCTATTTCATGTCGCCCGAGCAGTTCGAGCGGGTCCCGATCGACGCCCGCACCGACATGTATGCCATCGGCTGCGTCTATTACTTCTCGCTGACCGGAAAATACCCGTTCGACGGCGAGAACGGCCCGCAGGTGATGGCCGCCCACCTCGGCCACCGCGTGATCCCGCTCGGCGAGCTCCGCCCCGACCTGCCCCGCTGGGTCTGCGACTGGGTGATGTGGCACATCAACCGCCAGCAGGACGACCGCCCGACGAACGCCCGCGAGGCGCTCGAGATTTTCCTCCGCAACGACAACCAGGCGACTTCCTCGGTCGCCATGGCCGCCCCGGTCAGGCGCGCGGTGCCGGCCCACGCCGGCGCGGCGGCCCAGCACCACCCTTCCAGCGCGACCGCCCCGCAGCCGCTGCTGCCGCCCAACGGCTCGAAGCCCAGCGTGCACACCGGCACCCAGGCGGTCCCCGTGCAGGCGAACCCGACCGGCCCGATGACCCACCGTTCGGCCATGACCCATGGCGCGACGACCTCGCCCACGGTCGCCGGAGTTCACCACAAGAAAAAGCAGCCGCTCGGCAACAAGCAGAAGATCATCATCGGCGCCGCCACCGCGGTGGTCGCCATCGTGGGCGGCATCGCCTACGTCAACCACTCCAACAGCGAGAAACAGGCGCTGGCCATCCAAACGCTGAGCCAGAAGGCCTCCGATCCGTCCGTGACCGAGCTGTCTGTCAGCGGCGGACAGCTCAAGCTGCTGATGGACGCCCTGACGCAGAAACGGCCGGCCAGCGAGCAGCAGTCGCTCATCCGCGCGCTGCGCGTGGCGAAGGCCAGCGACAACACCAACGTCGATCTCAAGCTGGCGGAATTCGTGACCAGCGCGCCGCTCGATCCGAAGCTGCGCGCCAGCCTGTTCGCCGAGGTCATCCGCAAGCGGGAAAACAACGCCGGCGCCGGGCTGATCGCCGAGTACGCCCGCACCTCCAGTGACGAGCAACCCGCCGAAGCCGCGCTGCAAGCGCTCTGGCCGTCCGCCGGCGACACGGAGTTCGATTCCTTGCTGGAAACCATCATGAACCGCAAGTCGCCCGCGCTGCGCGAGGCCGCGAAATCGACCGCGCTGGAGGTGATCAAGCGCAGCCCGAACCGCTCCCCGCTGCTCGCCAGCCTGGACAAGGCGATCGAACGGGCGAAGGACGAGGTTCGCGCGACCCTGCTCGACCTCAAGCTGTCCGTTCCCCACATCTGACCCGCCGCCGCGTCAGGCCGTGTAAACCGTGACGGGCCCGATTCCCGGCGGCCCTTGCACGCGGCGGAGTTTTTCCACCGCCTTGCGCACGGCCTCGGCCGCCCGCATCGCCTCGTCCATCGTGTTGAGGCGGGAGAAGCCGAAGCGCAGGCTGCTCTTCGCCTTGGCGTCGGAAAAGCCCATCGCCTTCTGGACGTGCGACGGCTGCTGCTTGCCGGTCATGCAGGCGGACCCGGCCGAACAGGCGACACCCATGTCGTCGAGAAGGATCAGCAAACCGGCGGCCTCGCAGCGTTCGAACGCGACATGGCTGGTGCCGGGCAATCGGTGCGACGGATCGCCGTTCACCTCGCAGCCGGCAATCGTTTCGAGCAGCTTCGCCTCGAAGGCGTCGCGCAGCAGATGCACCGGATCCGCGCCTTCGTGCTGACGCTGCATCGCCAGCTCCGCCGCCTTGCCCAGGCCGACGATCGCCGCGGTGTTCTCGGTGCCGCTGCGGCGGTTTTTTTCCTGTCCGCCGCCGCGCAGCAAGGGCTCGAAGCGGCAACCGCTGCGGATGTAGAGCGCGCCGATCCCTTTGGGACCGTGGAACTTGTGACCGGAGAGCGAAAGGAAATCGACCGGCACCTCGCGGACGTTCACCGGGATTTTGCCGACCGCCTGGATCGCGTCGGTATGGAACGCCAGCCCGTTCGCCTTCGCGATCGCGCAGGCCTCCGAAACCGGCTGGATCACGCCCGTCTCATTGTTCGCCCACATCAGTGAGACGAACCCGCCGCCCTCCTCCGCCGCAACGCAGGCCTCCAGCAGCTCGTGCGTGTTCAACCGGCCGTGGCCGTCGACGCCGATCTTGCTCAGCGCGTAGCCGACCTCGGCGAAATTCTCGCATGGCCGGAGCACCGAGCTGTGCTCGATGGCCGAGGTGATCACGCGGCCGGTTTTCCGCCCGACCAAGCGGGCGAGCCACTTGAGCGCGGTGTTCGTGCTCTCGGTGCCGCCGCTGGTGAAAACGATTTCATCCGGCTCCGCGCCGATCAGCGCCGCCACCTGGCCGCGCGCTGTCTCGATCGCCTGCCGCGCCGCTTTCGCCCCGCGGTACGAGGCGTTCGGATTGTGGAAGCCCTCCGTCAGCCACGGCAGCATGGCGTCCAGCACTTCCGGCAAAAGCGGCGTCGTCGCGTTGGCGTCGAGATAGATCACGGGGGAACGCTAGAACGAAATCGCGCTCAAGCCAGCCCCAACGCGTGGTCGGCCTGCCCGCGGATCTGGCGGTAGAGCGCCGGATCATCGACGAGCTTCTTGCCGTAGGACGGCACCATCTCCTCCAACCGCCCGCGCCATTCCGGCAGGCGCTTGGCGAAGCATTTCTCGACGATGTGGAGCATCACGTCGACCGCGGTCGACGCGCCCGGCGAGGCACCGAGTAGGGCGGCGATCGAACCGTCGGCCGCCGCCACGATCTCGGTGCCGAACTGGAGCACGCCGCCCTTTTCGCCGCACTCCTTGATGATCTGGACGCGCTGGCCGGCGGTCAGCAGGTGCCAATCGTCGAGCTGGGCGTCGGGGAAAAACTCCTTCAGCGCGTCGAGGCGGTCCTTCGGCGTCTGGAGAACCTGCTCGATGAGGTAGCGGGTGAGGTCGAGGTTGTCTTTGCCCACCGCCAACATCGGCACCAGGTTCGACATCCGGACGGAACCCGGCAGGTCGAAGATCGAACCGGACTTGAGGAATTTCGGCGAAAACCCGGCGAACGGACCGAACAACAGCGTGTTCTTGCCGTCGATCACGCGGGTGTCGAGATGCGGCACCGACATCGGCGGCGCGCCGACGGCGGCCTTGCCGTAGACCTTGGCGTGGTGGCGCTCGACGATCTCCGGGTTGTCGCAGACGAGGAATTGTCCGCTGACCGGGAAGCCGCCGAAGCCCTTGCCCTCCGGAATGCCGGATTTCTGCAACAGCGGCAGCGAGGCGCCACCCGCACCGACGAACACGAAGGGCGCAGTGATCTTGCGGTTGATGCCCTTTTCCATGTTGCGGACGTTCAGCTCCCAGCGGCCGTCGCGCTTGCGGCGGATGTCGCGCACCTGGTGGTGGGTCGCGATTTTGACGACGTCGCGGGACGCGAGGAACTCGACCAGGCAGCGGGTCAGCTCGCCGAAATTCACGTCGGTGCCGCCCTCGGCGCGGGTCGCGGCGATCGGCTCGGACGGGTCACGGCCCTGGAGCAACAGCGGCACCCACTCGGCGATCTTCGCCGGATCCTCGGTGTATTCCATTTCCGCGAAGAAATGGTGCTTCGCCATCGTCTCGTGGCGGCGGCGCAGGAATGCCTGGTCCGCTTTGCCGTGGACGAAGCTCATGTGTGGCACCGCGTTGATGAATTCGCGCGGCGACGGCAACACGCCCTGCCCGACCAAATGGGCCCAGAACTGCTTCGACAGCTCGAACGCCTCGTTGATTTCGAGCGCCTTGGAGATATCGACCGAGCCATCCGGCTTCTCCTTGGTGTAGTTCAGCTCGCACAATGCCGCGTGGCCGGTGCCGGCGTTGTTCCACGGATTCGAGCTTTCCTTCGCCACCTCGGCCAGCGCCTCGACGATCTGAATCTTGAGGCTCGGATCGAGCTGGTGCAGGAGCACGCCGAGGGTGGCGCTCATGATTCCGCCGCCGATGAGGACGACATCCGGTTCCGCGATGGTTTCGACGCGTTTCATGCTGAGGAAGCCGTGCCGATAGGGCCGCGGGCCCTCGCAGGCAACCCCGGAAACCCGCGGGCGAATGAAGATCCTTCATCGTGTTTCCCGAAGTCTGAGGCTGAAAATCCCCCTCGACCCTGAATTCAGGTTAGTTCATCTTGGTCTACCCATGAAAATCGTGAACACCCACGAGGCAAAAACTCACCTCTCGCGGTTGCTCGACGAAGCCGAGGCGGGCGAGGAAATCCTCATCGCCAAGGCCGGCAGGCCGGTGGCTAAGCTCGTGCCCTACCGGCCCACGCGAAAATCACGTGAGCTCGGCCTGCTGCGCGGACAAATCCACGAATCGCCTGACTGCTGGGAGCTCGATGAAGATATCGCCACCAGCATCGACGCGCCGCTCTACGCCCGAGTCGAACCACTTCCCAGCTCCAAAGTCGCCGAAGAACCGCCACGATGAGATTGCTGCTCGATTCTCATGTTGTGCTCTGGGCCTTGGCCTGGCCGGAACGTCTGCGCGAAATCACCCGATCCGCCCTCGCCTCGCCGGAAAACGAGATATTCGTGAGTTCCGCCACCCTATGGGAGCTGGAACTCAAACGGGCGAAGGGCAAACTGGAGCTGCCGCAGAACTTCGCCGCGGTGCTCCGCGAGCAAGACTTCGGGGAACTGCCCGTTCTTTGGCGGCATACTCAGGCGATCCACGAACTCCCGCCCATCCATGCGGATCCCTTCGATCGCCTTCTGTTGGCACAAACCAAGGAAGAAGGACTTACGTTCGTCACCGGCGATGGCTGGTGCTTGCAGTATCCAATCGCCTTAATGCCAGCGTGAATATTGTCCCCCACATGACCCGCTTCGCGCCAATCCCGCTCGTGTGCTTCCTAGCGGCAAGCTGCACCTTACAATCGCCTCCATCCTCTGCCCCATTTGCCCGCACCTCTTCCTTGGAATGGAGGAATGCAAAATGGACAGTTTCCCTACAACGGCAGCCTTATCGCCAATCTGAACCCGCCCCCAATTATCTCGCCTCCTATTACCTCATCACATTCCAAGGCGCGGGAAAGCCAATAACCCTCCGCGCAACTAGCGCATTTGATGATGATCGCCAATACACCAGCGATGACCGGGTTGCCACCAACCTTGAACTGCTCGCGGACCCGAGCAGCGACACCCTCTTGATCCATGAGGCGATCCCCAACGACTGCTGCCCTTGTGACAATTACCTGCTGGTGCGCAAATCGGCGAATAGGCTTGAGCCCCGTTGGCTGCGGATACCAAGCCGGCTGATTTCCAAAACCGACGAATTCGAGACCGAGCCAACCATCGTCGCGATCACGAACGACACCCTTTGGTATCGCTTTGCCGACCAGAAGGTTGAGAAAGTGAAAATTGACACTTTGGAAGCCACCACTGGGCCCTTGCCGCCGGGCTAGATTTCCTGAACGCAAAACGGGCGCGACCTTCCGGCCGCGCCCGCTTTTCAAATTCCACTTACTTGCCCCAGCGGCGGATCAGGGCGTCGGCCATGTCGGACGGCGTGGCGGCGACTTCGATGCCGCACTCCTGGAACACGGCGATCTTGGCGGCGGCCGTGTCCTCGGCACCGCCGACGACCGCGCCGGCGTGGCCCATGCGGCGGCCGGGAGGCGCGGTGGCACCTGCGATGAAACCGGCGACCGGCTTCTTGCAGTGCTCCTTGATCCAGCGGGCGGCCTCGACCTCGGCGTTGCCGCCGATTTCGCCGATCATGATGATGGCCTCGGTTTCCGGGTCCTCGTTGAACATCTTGATGACGTCGAGGTGCGAGGTGCCGTTGACCGGGTCGCCGCCGATGCCGACGCAGGTCGATTGGCCGTAGCCCTTCGAGGTGAGCTGCCAGACGGCTTCGTAGGTGAGCGTGCCGGAGCGGGACACCACACCGACGTTGCCGCGCTTGTGGATGTAACCCGGCGCGATGCCGATGCGGCAGCCGCCGAACGACTTGTCGCCGTGGCCGGGGGTCACGACGCCCGGGCAGTTCGGGCCGATCAGGCGGGTCTTGGAACCCTGCATCGCGCGCTTGGCCTTGATCATGTCGTTGATCGGGATGCCTTCGGTGATGGCGACGGCCAGGTCGAGCTGGGCGTCGACGCATTCGAGGATGGCGTCGGCCGCGAAGGGCGGCGGCACGAAGATCGCGGAAACGGTCGCGCCGGTCTCACGGGCGGCGTCGGCCACGGTGTTGAAGATCGGGACCTTCTTGCCGTTGTGTTCGAAGAACTGGCCGCCCTTGCCCGGGGTCACGCCGGCGACGACCTGCGTGCCGTAGTCGAGCGAGAGCCTGGTGTGGCGGCCGCCGAACTCGCCGGTGATGCCTTGGACGAGAAGTTTGGTGGTTTCGTTGACGAGAATGGACATGGGAAAAGTTTGCTAGTGTTCAGTATTCAGTTTTCAGCAAGCGCACTCCGGGTGATTCGCCTTCTTCTGATGAAGAGCGATGGTATTCCCGGAGGGATCGGCAATCAGGGCCATGCGGCAGACGGGGAATTCTTGGACCGGGAGGACGATGGTCACGCCCTGCCGCTCCAGTTTCGCCACGGCGGCATCGAGGTCCTCCACTTCAAAGCAGAGGCCGCCGCCGTTCGGGCTGGGCTGCCATTGGTCGTTGGCCTGGGTGATCGCGAGGGTGTGGCCGCCCGGGATGGAATACTCCACCCAGCCGACGACGCCCTCGTGTTCGAAAACCATGCCCTCGGGCAATCCGAGAATTTCACCGTAGAACTTCCGGGCGACGGACAGGTCCGTGGCCGGGTAGCCGGTGAAGGCCGCTTCCTTGATTCCGATTCCGCTCATGGCTTGCCGGAAGGTTGGGGTTAGCGGACCGCCGCGACGATTTTCTGCGCGCCGTCAGCCATGGTGTCGCCGGAGATGATCGGCAGGCCGGAGTCGGCGAGCGTCCGCTTGCCGGCTTCGACGTTGTTACCTTCGAGGCGGACGACGAGCGGCAGCTTGAGGCCGGTCTCGCGCACGGCTTCGACGATGCCGGTGGCGATGACATTGCAGTCCATGATGCCGCCGAAGATGTTCACGAAGATGCCCTTCACGTTCGGGTCGCCAAGGATGATCTTGAAGGCCGCGGTGACCTGCTCCTTGGAGGCGCCGCCGCCGACGTCGAGGAAGTTGGCCGGCGAGCCGCCGAAGTGCTGGATGATGTCCATCGTCGACATCGCGAGGCCCGCGCCGTTGACGAGGCAGGCGATGTTGCCGTCGAGGGCGATGTAGGAGAGGTCGAACTTCGAGGCCTCGATTTCCTTCGGGTCCTCCTCGTTCAGGTCGCGCAGCGAGACGATATCCGGGTGGCGGAACAGGGCGTTCGAGTCGAAGGAAACCTTGGCGTCCAGCGCCAGGAGCTGGCCTTCCGCGGTGACAAGCAGCGGGTTGACCTCGACCATCGAGCAATCCTTTTCCCAGAAGAAACGATAGAGAGAGGTGACGAGCTTCACGCACTGCTTGAACAGGTCGCCAGTGAAACCGAGGGCGAAGGCTACCTGACGGGCCTGGAAGCCCTGCAGGCCGAGCGCGGGATCGACATGGACCTTGAAGATCTTCTCCGGCGTGTGATGGGCGACTTCCTCGATCTCCATGCCACCTTCGGTCGAGGCGACGATCACCGGGCGGGACGTCGCGCGGTCGAGGAGGATGGCGAGGTAGTATTCGTCGTCGCGGCCGTCCGGGCGCTTGCCGAGGTTGGCGGCTTCGGTGAAATAGATCGTCTGCACCTTGCGGCCGTCCTCGCCGGTCTGCTTGGTGACCAACGTGTTGCCGAGCATCTTGGAGGCGATTTCAATCGCCTTTTCCTTGGTCGGCGAGAACTTCACGCCGCCCTGGAAGCCGTCCGTGAACGTGCCCTTGCCGCGACCGCCGGCGTGGATCTGGGATTTCACCATGTAGCCGGCCGACCCGTCGAGCTGCGACAGGGCGGTGGTGAAATCGTTGGCATTCTGGACGGCGACGCCCTTCGGCACGGCGACGCCGTATTTCGCGAAGAGCTCCTTGGCCTGATACTCGTGGATGTTCATAAAAATCGCGGGGACCTCGGAGGCTAGGAACCGCGCCGGAACCGGTCAAGCGACCGTCCCATGATTTCCGAGGCCGATTCCGCACCTGGCCATGCACGGGATTCATGGCCCGGCCGCCCGGTGAAACGCCCGCCGCCCTAAGAGTCAGGCCTTTCCATAACACTTGCCTTGCGGCGGTTAGCGATCCTATCAACAGCCCCGTGACCCCCGCATTCCCGTCCATCCAGCGACTCATCAGGGCCCTGGCCTTCGGCAGCACGTTGACCGCCACGACGGCTCTAGCAGGCGGGGTGCCGATCAAACTCACCGACCTGCAGGGCAGAAGCATGCTCGTGGAAGTCGTCTCCTGCGACGCATCCACCGCCCGGGTGGTCCGGCAGCCCGACCAACAAACCTTCACCATCCCGCTGGACCGGCTGGACGCGCCCAGCCGCAAAGCCGTCGACGACCAGCTCAAAGCCGGAGCCAATCCGGCGGACGCCTTCGAAATCACGGTCGATACGGGCAAAAACCGCAAGAAGACCGGCGGCGAGGACTTCGACGACAAACGCGTCAACCTCAGCCCGAAGATCACCGTCAAAAATCCGAACCTAAAATCGGACAGCCGGGACGCGAAGGTCACCGCCATTTTCTTCGGACGCCCGGTCCAGGCCAACAGCGATTACTACGTGTTCCGCAGCCAGAGCTTCGATCTGCCCGCGCTGCAACCGGGCGGCTCGCACATCCTCGCAGTGGATGAGATTTCGCAAGCCTACGACAACCGCGGCTACGCCCAGTTCGGCGCGCGCTACGCGGGCTACGCCGTGCTGGTGCATTCCGCCGACGGCAAGACGATCTACAGCGTCCACTCCGTCCCCGAAAACATCGGCCAGACGTTCGGCGAGAAGCTGCTCAAACTCCAGACGGGCAAGACCTACAACGGCCAACTGCAGGCCAAGTAAGCGGACCGCGATTCACTCCTCCGCCACGCTCGTCACCTCGCCGTCGGCGAAACGGGTCGTGAGCCGCTGGCCGGCCCTCACCTCCCCTGCCGAGCGCAGCAGGCGACCGTGTTCGTCGAGGGTGACCGTGAACCCACGCTGGAACGCGGACTCCGGACCGAGCGCCCGCAACAACCCGCCCAGGCGACGGAGTTTCTCGTCCTGACGGGCAAGCACATCGCTGCCAGCCTTTTCCAGCCGGCGGGCGAGAGCATCCAGCCGTTCGCCCCGCCGCTCAAGCACTCGCGCCGGATGGTGGGCGCGATGGCTAGCGACCGCTTCTTTCAAACGCGCCGCGGCCTGCTCCAGCGAGGCCCGCAGCTGTCGGTCGAGCCGCGCCCGCAGGACATCGATCCGCATCGACGGTTCGCGCAACAACCGCTCGCCGTCGCGCTGGAACACGCCGCGTTTGAGCGAATCGACCGCCTGTCCGACCCGGGCGAGCCGCTGCACAACCTGCCGCGCCATCCGCCGCCGCAAGCCTTCGAATCGAGCGACCACCTCGTCGCCGTCCGGCACCGCCAGCTCGGCGGCCGCGCTCGGCGTCGGCGCCCGCAGGTCGGCGACAAAGTCCGCGATGGTGAAATCGATCTCGTGGCCGACGGCGGAAATCACCGGGATCGGGCAGGCGGCGATCGCCCTCGCCACGACCTCTTCGTTGAAATTCCAAAGATCCTCGATCGAACCGCCGCCGCGGCCGACGATCAGGACGTCGCAACGCGGGATGCCACGTGCCTCCGGATCGCCCATGCGCTCGATGGCCCGGGCGATTTCGCACTCCGCGCCCTTGCCCTGGACCCGCACCGGCATCAGCACCGGCTGGACCCACGGCGCGCGGCGGCCGAGCACGTGCAGGATGTCGCGGATCGCCGCGCCGGTGTCCGAGGTCACGATGCCGACGACGCGCGGGAACTTCGGAATCGCCCGCTTGCGCGCGGCGTCGAACAGCCCCTCGCCTTGGAGCTTCCGTTTCAGCGCCTCGAAGCGCGCCTGCAAATCTCCCAGCCCGGCGCGCTCCGCCTTGAGCACGATGATCTGGAGCTGGCCGCGCGCCTCGTAAACGCTGGCCTCAGCGAACACCCGGACGTTCGCCCCGTCCTCCAGCGCGTCGCAGCCCTGGCGCTTGCGGGCGCCGAACATCGCGCACTGGATCTGAGCGCCGGCATCCTTCAGCGAGAAATACCAGTGGCCGCTCGCTTGCTTTTTCAGGTTCGACACCTCGCCCTCGATCCAGACCTCGCCGACGCTCACCTCGACGACGTTCTTGATCCGCCGCACGAGCTGGGTGACCGAGAGCGCTTTCGGCTCCGGCGGCTTTGGCTTGGCAAACAGGTCGTCCACGGGCCGAAGCTGCCGGATTTTCCCCGCCCTGCCAACTCACGAGGCGGGCGATTCATTCCGCCTGCCGACGATCAACGAGGTCACGACGCCGGTGGCGAGCACCGCCAGGATCACGCCGAGGATCGTGAAGTTGAACGACTCGCCCAGCCAGACCTTCAGCCATTTGGCGGCGAGCATTTTCCCGCCGACGATCATCAGCACCAGCGCCAGCGCCGGTTTGAGGTAGCGGAACTTGTCGATCATCCCGGCGAGGGCGAAGTACAACGAGCGCAGGCCGAGGATCGCGAACACGTTGCTGGTGAACACCAGGAACGGATCCGAGGTGATCGCGAAGATCGCCGGGATCGAATCGACCGCGAAAATGAGATCGGTGAACTCGATCAACACCAGCGCCACGGCGAGCGGCGTGATCAGCCATTTGCCCGCGGGCGCGGCGGCGACGACCGGATCGGCGACCACCGGCGCGCCGGGCTCCGGAGCCTCGGCGGAGGCCGACGAGCCGGCTTTCACGAAGAAATGCTGGCCGTGGTATTCGCGGGTGACGGGGGAGAACTTCCGGATCCAGCGCACCAGCGGATTGTTCTCCGGGTGTTCCTCTTTCTCCTTCATCACCAGCATCTTGACCGCGGTGAGGATCAGGAAGCCGCCGAACAGGTAGAGCACCCAGTGGAAGCGCGTCACCAGCGCGGTGCCGACGCCGATCATCGCGCCGCGCATCACAAGCGCGCCGAGAATCCCCCAGAACAACACGCGGTGCTGGTAGCGCGGGGGCACCGCCAGCGAGCCGAAGATCATCGCGATGACGAAGATGTTGTCCACGCTGAGCGATTTCTCGACCACGTAGCCGGTCAGGTATTTCGTCGCGGCCAGCTTGCCCGTGTTGATCACGCCGTCCACGGCGTCGACCGTCATCCCGAGCCCGAACCAGTGATGGTCGTAGGCCTGGTAGACCAGCGCGGAGAATGACAGCCCGAGCGTGATCCAGACCGCCGACCAGCCGAGCGATTCCTTGAAGCCGATCACGTGCGATTTCCGATGGAACACGCCGAGGTCGAGAGCGAGCATCACCAACACGAATCCAATGAATATCACCCAAGCGGCAAGCATCCCGGGAACATGCTCGATGCGCCGCCGTGGGACGATTGGAAACCGCCGCGCGGATTCCAAAGGATTACCTCACCACAAGACACGCCGGTCGATCGCCCCGATCGTCGGGCAACCGGCCAGCAGCATCGCCACTTCCAGCTCCGTCCGCAGGATTTTCAGCACGTGCGCCACCCCCGTCGCGCCCGCGACCGCCAGCCCGTGGAACACCGGCCGGCCGAGCAGCACCGCGTCGGCGCCCAGCGCCAGCGCCTTGAGCACGTCGGTGCCGCGGCGGATGCCGCCGTCGCACAGCACCGGGACGCGCCCGGCCACCTGCTCCGCCACGCGCGGCAGCGCGTCGATCGCCGCCGGCAGGGTGTCGAGCGTTCGCCCGCCGTGGTTGGAAACGATCACTCCGTCCAGGCCCTCCGCCACCGCGCGCGCCGCGTCGGCGGCAGACAGCACGCCCTTCAGCAGCACCGGCAGTCGGGTGATGGATTTCAGCCACGCCAGCGAATCCCAGCCGGGCAAGGTCGCGAGGTAGGCCGGATCGAACGGCGATTCGCAAACCGGAAGCGTCGGCATTTCCCGCAGGTTCACCGTCTCGACGCCGGCCGGCAGGCGGAAGCCCGCGCGTTGCTCGCGGTTGCGCACCCCGTGCACCGGAGCATCGACGGTCACCACCAGCGCCTCGTAGCCGGCGGCTTCCGCCCGGCGCACCAGCGCTTCGGTGAAGCTCCGCTCCGCATACAGATAAAGCTGGAACCACTTCGGTCCCGCGGTCGCCGCGGCAACATCCTCCAGCGCCGTGCTGGCCTGCATGCTGACCACCATCCCCGCCTCCAGCGCCGCCGCGCCGAGCGCGGTGGCGATCTCGCCCTGCGGATGCGCCAGCCGGTGGAACGCCATCGGCGCGACCAGCAGCGGATGGGCGAAGATCCGCCCGAAAAGCTCCACCCGCGTGTTCGCCCCGCGGAAATCGCCGAGCACCCGCGGGCACAGCGCGATCCGCCCGTAGGCCTCGCGGTTCGCCCGCAGCGTCAGCTCGTCCGCCGCGCCGCCGGCGAGGTAGGCCCAGGCCGCCGGATCCATCCGCCCGTGGGCGAACGCTTCGTAGTCGTCGAGCGAAACGACCTCCGGCGGGATCCGGTCGGGCGGTGGCGAAGGCGCGGACATGAACGCGCCGCAGCCTAACACGCCTCCGCGGCAAGCCCGACGAAAAACGCCCGACCTGCCACGGAATCGCTCCCGCATTGGAAAATCACGCCGCCGTCCGGTTCAACCGCGCGCCGCGCGCCGGCAGGAAGTAGTCGGTCACGTCAAGCAGCACACCGCCGCGCGAAGCGCCCTGGAGCGTCACGCCTTCGTAGCGCATGCCGAGCTTTTCGAGCACGCGGCCGGCGGGGGTGTTGCCCAGGAGGTGCCTTGCCTGAATGCCTTGCAGCCCGAGCTCCTCGAAGCCGAAGCGGACCACCTCGCGGCCCGCCTCGGTGGCGTAGCCTTGGTTCCAGAACGGCAGGCCGATCCAGAATCCCAGCTCGGCGCGCGGGCCTTGGGCGAACAGGCGCAGCGAAACCGCGCCGACCAGTTCGCGCGTCTCGCGCAGTTCGACGGCGAAGGTCACCGAGCGGCGCTTGCGCCAGTCGTGCGGGTGGGCGGCAATCCAGGCCTCGGCCACCCCGTCCCCATACGGATGGGGGATGCGGACGGTGGCCTCGGCCACGCGGACGTCGCCCGCCAGATCCTGGACGCGAGCGGCGTCCGCGATGCTGAACGGCCGCAGCCGGAGGCGGTCGGTTTCAAGAATGGCGATGGTATCGAAGTTCATGGCAGGAAAGGGTGTCAGGTGAGTCGCGGGTCGAATCACATGGGCACGATTCAACCCATTGCATTATCTCATCATCATGATGGAAAGATAAAACGAGCGAACGATTCCGGATTCGGAGCGGGTGATGGAAAAAATGGCGGCGGGGTCGGATCCGGGGCTGCGGCCCCTGAAGCAATCGGATGAAGGTGAAACGGGCGAAAGGAGAAACGGGTAACAAAAAAGCCCCACTTCCGGTGGGAAGCAGGGCGGCGACAACTGATTGGTCTTGTGCGGCGCTCAGGCCGTTTCAGGCCTTTTTCTGCTTCCCGTGGACGCCGTCTGTTTGGCGGAAATCATTCCTTTGGAGGAATGCCAGGATTGGACCGCCTGGCACGACGCGACCACGACCTCGGAGAGGCGTTGGCATCGTTTATGGGCGACCAGCTGGAACATGGCGTTGTTTGCGAGAACGGGATCGAGATATAGCATCAACCACGGACCGTCAACCCACATTTTGATATTTTCCTCCGATTTATCAGGTCCGGCCCGATCCGATGAGCCGCATCCCGGTGACGACGCCGCGCGTCATCACCGGCGTTCATGAACGGGCGCGGACCGCTTTGCCCGCGCCCCGACTTCTGCTAGAGTGCGGCATGGTGGTCTCGGAATGGTTCGCCGCTTTTGCCGCGGGAACGGCCTTCGTTTTCTACGTGCTGGGCGTCGGCCACGCGTTGCACGCCCTGATGCACGTGCGGACCGCCCAGGGCACGATCGGCTGGATCGTCGCGCTGCTGACGATTCCTTACGTCGCGGTGCCGTTCTACTGGATCGCGGGCCGACACCGTTTCGAAGGCTACGTGCACGCCCGTCGCGGAGAGGATGCGGAACTCCGCAAACTGGCCGAGGACATGCACCAGCGTCTCCGCGCTTACGAACTTCCCGTGGAGGATGGATTCGCCCGCGGCGCGGAGTTTCTCGGCGGCCTGCCGTTCACCCGTGGCAACGAGCTCGAACTGCTGATCGACGGCGAGGAAACCTTCGACGCTTTGTTCCACTCGATCGCCCGGGCACGGGACTACCTGCTGATCAATTTTTTCATCGTGAAGCACGACCGCATCGGCACGCGCTTCAAGCAGGCGCTGATCGAGCGCGCCCGGGCGGGCGTCCGCGTCTATTTCCTGTTCGAAGAACTGGGATCGCACAAACTGCCGAACCGCTACCTGCGGGAGCTCGCCGCCGCCGGCGTGCGCTGCGAGTTTTTCGGCAAAAACCGCCGCTGGTGGTCGCGCCTCCAGCTGAACTTCCGCAACCACCGGAAAATCGTGGTGGTCGACGGCAAGGAGGCCTTCCTCGGCGGTATCAACGTCGGCGACGAATACCTCGGTCGCGACAAGCGCTTCGGCCCGTGGCGCGACACCCACCTGCGCCTCGCCGGCCCCACGGTGCAGGCGGTCCAGCTCGTGTTTCTGGAGGACTGGTACTGGGCCTGTCGCGAGGTGCCGGAGCTTTCATGGGACGCCGACCCGCGCCCGGCCGACCAGCAGGCGGCCATCATTCCCACCGGTCCGGCCGACCCGCTGGAATCGTGGCAGCTGGTCGTCGCCGAGGCCGCCAATACGTCGCGCGAACGGCTGTGGATCGCCTCGCCCTACTTCGTGCCCGACGAGGGGATCCTCACCGCGCTGCAAACCGCCGCCATTCGGGGCGTGGATGTCCGAATCCTGCTGCCCGACCGCGCCGACCATCTGCTCGTCTGGCTGTCGTCGTTCACCTTTCTGGAGCAAACGGTTCCCTTCGGCGTGAAGCTCTACCGCTACCGCAAAGGCTTCCTGCACCAGAAGGTGATGCTCGTCGACGACCGCCTCGCCTGCGTCGGCACCGCCAACCTCGACAACCGCTCGTTCCGCCTGAACTTCGAAATCTCCGCCCTTTCGCCCGATCCGGCATTCGTCGGCGAAGTCAAAGCCATGCTCGAAAACGACTTTGAGGGCGCGACTGAATCGAAAGTCGGCGATTTCACCCGCCGCTCGTTCGGCTTCCGCGCCGCCTGTCGCGCCGCGCGTTTGCTGGCGCCGGTGCAGTGATCATTTCCCGCTCCGGAAGCAATCGGCCATGTGGTCGTCCACCATCCCGACCGCCTGCATGAAGGCATACAGCGTGGTGGAGCCGACGAAGCCGAAGCCCGCTTTTTTCAGCGCCTTGCTCAGGGCGTCGGACTCCGCGGTTTTCGCCGGCAGCGCGTCCTTCGATTTCCAGGCGTTCCGCTTCGGTTCGCCGCCGACGAAACTCCACAGCCACGCGACGGGATCGCCCTCGCGTTCCTGCAGCGCCAGCCAGGCGCGGGCGTTCTTGCGGAACGTCTCGATCTTCCCGCGGTGCCGGATGATGCCGGGGTCGAGCACCAGCCGGTCGAGCACCAGCCGGTCGAGCTCGGCGTCGGTCATGCGGGCAACCTTTTCCGGATCGAAACCGTGGAACACCTCGCGGTAATGCGCGCGCTTTTGCAGCACCGTCCACCACGACAGCCCGGCCTGCGCGCCTTCCAGGCAGAGCATTTCGAACAAATGCCGCCCGTCGCGCGACGGCACGCCCCACTCGGTGTCGTGGTATTCGACGTAAAGCGGCTTGTCGACGGGCACCCAGAAGCAGCGGCACGGTTCCATGCCACCAGCATGCCGTTCACGACGGTTCGAGCAACCGGTATCCGATGCCGGGCTCGTTGCGGAGCGTGAGCCGGCCGCCGAGTTTTTTCCGCAGGTGGTTGGCGTAGACGCGCAGGTAGTGCGTTTGTCCCTCGCCCTGCGGTCCCCAGACCTCGCGCAGCAGCTGTCGCTGGGTGACGATCTTGCCGGCGTGGCGGGCGAGCAGGGCGAGAAAGGCGAACTCGGTCGGCGTCAGCTTCATCGGTTCGCCCGCGAGCTCGGCCTCGTGGCGATCGAGGTGCATGACCAGCGGACCGACGGCGAGATCGGGCGATTCGGTCGCGTGGCGGCGGCGTTGGATCGCGGTCAGGCGGGCGAGCAGTTCGCCGGTGCCGAAGGGCTTGGTCACGTAATCGTCCGCACCGTGCTCCAAGGCGGCGATTTTCACCTCCTCGCGGTCGCGCACCGAGAGCACCAGCACCGGCACGTCGCTCCATCCGCGTAGCTCGCGGAGCGTCTCCAGCCCGTCCATGTCCGGCAGGCCGAGATCCAGCAGCACGACGTCCGGTCGGTGGACCGCCACCTGTTGCAAGCCAAGCCGGCCGTTCTCCGCCTCCCACACCGCGTAGCCGCGCGATTCGAGCGCCAGCTTCAGCAGACGCCGGATCTGGATTTCGTCATCGATGACAAGCGCGGTCATGACACCTCAGGCAACAGCGACTCGGCGGGCAGCACAATCTCGAACACCGCCCCGCCGTCAGGGTGGTTCCACGCGTCGATCTCCCCGCCGAGCGCGCGGACGAAGCCCTGGGCGATCGACAAACCTAGCCCGGTGCCGCCCGCGGGCGATCCGGGCGCGCGGTGGAACTTGCCGAAAATCCGCGCCTCCTCACCCGGCGGCAGACCCGGCCCGTGGTCGCGCACGACCAGCCGGAGCTTGCCCGCGGCGAAGGCGGCGGTAACCGCCACCGGCGTGCCCGCCGGCGAATACACCGCCGCGTTGTGCAGGATGTTCGCCAACGCCTGCCCTAACAACGCCGCGTCCGTTTTCACCAGCGGCAGATCGTCGGGCGAATCCACGCGTACCTCGCGCCCGGCCATCGCGTCGCCCGTCGATTCCAGCGCGGACGCGACCAGCTCGTCCACGTCGCACCATTCCTGCCGCGGTTCGATCACCTCGGACTCCAGCCGCGCCATCTGGAGCAGCCCGTCGACCACCCGCTGCAGGCGCGCGGTGGCGGTGGTGATCTCACGGCGATAGGTTTCCCCGCCCGGCTCCTGCCAGCCGTCGAGCGCGGCCCGGATCACTGCCAGCGGCGTCTTGAGCTCGTGCGAGACCGAATCGAACAACGTCCGCCGGAGGCGCTCCGACTTTTCGATCAGCTCCGCTTGGTTGACCGCGTGGATGAAGTGCTCCTTCTCCAGTACCAGCGCGAGCTGCAGGGCGAACGCCTCCATCGCCTGCCGCGCCACGAAGTCGAGTGGCGAGTCCGGATGATGCAGCCGCAGGCCGAGCACGCCCATGGTCGAGGTCGCCGTCTGCAGCGGGAACCAGGTGGCCGCCGAGCTCGGCAGCGTGTCGGTGAAACGCCCGGCCGCCTGGCGGTTGGCATACACCCAGTTGGCGACGCCATACTCCTGCGGTTCCGGGGCGAACGAGCTCGCCGGATGCGCGTCCTGGGGCAGCGTGCGATCGAGCCGGCGCACGACCAGCGCGGTCTCGCCGTCGAGCACCGAGTCGATGATGCGCAGCGCCTTTTCCAGCCCCTTGTCATGCTCGGGCGAAAGCGCCGCGCTCTGGGTGATCCGCAACAGCGCGTCCGTCTCGATCTGCCGCCGCCTCTCGGCCTGTTCTCGCCGCCTCAGCAACGCCGTGAGATGCCCCATGCCGAGCGCGACGACGAAGAACGTCGCGAGCATGACCACGTCCTCCGGCTTCGCGACATACAGCGTGAAACGCGGGGGAATGTAGAAGAAATTCCACATCAGCGCGCACAGCGCCGCCATCACCAGCACCGCCCCCCGGCTGACCCGCAGCGCCATGCCGACAATGCCGCACAAGAACACCAGCGCCGGCAGCGTGTAGCCGGACATGCGCACAAGCGGCCAGCAGGCGACCGCGAGGAAGGAGGTGAGCGCCGAAACTTCCGCGTAACCGCGCCACGGCACCTTTCGCGCGCCGGCCGGTCCGCCCGTCTCCCGCGGCACCGGCCGGCGGCCGACCACCGGGCGGACGACGCACACGTCGATGTCGCCGCTGCCGGAGATGATCCGATCCGCCAGCGACGGTTTCCACCCGCGGCGGCGGTCCGGCTTGCCCACGACGATTTGCGAAACATTGCGGTCGCGGGCGGTTTGCAGCAGCACCGCCGCCACGTCCTCGCCCGCGGCGTGCACGACCTCGCCGCCGAGGTTGCGGGCGAGAGTCAGCCCGCGACCGAGCAGCTCCTGCTCCGCGGGCGAAAGCGGCTGCGGGCGCTCGACCCACACCGCCAGCCACGGGCAACCGATTCGCCCGGCCGCACGGCGAGTCCAGCGCACCAGGCTCTCGGAATACGGACTCGGCGCCACGCCCACCAGCAGCCGCGCGTGTGTTTTCCATGGGCTGGCCACCCGTTTTTCCCGCCGCAGATCCTCCAGATCCCGGTCGACGTGCTCGGCGGTGAAGCGCAGGGCGAGCTCGCGCAGCGCCGTCAGGTTTGTCTCGCGGAAAAAACCCTCGCGCGCGGCCTCCGCCCGTTCGCCCAGATACACCTTCCCCTCCGCCAGACGCTCCTTGAGCTTCTCGACGCTGAGGTCGACGAGCTGGATCTCCTGGGCGCGGTCGAGCAGGGAATCCGGCACCGTTTCCCGCACCGCGACGCCGGTGATCTGCCGGACCGTATCGACCTGGCTTTCGATGTGCTGGACGTTGAGCGTGGTGCACACGTCGATCCCCGCGTCGAGCAGCTCGATGACGTCCTGGTAGCGTTTGAGGTGGCGGCTGCCGGGCGCGTTGGTATGGGCGAGCTCGTCGACCAGCAGCAGATCCGGCCGGCGGGCCAGCGCCGCGTCCAGATCGAATTCCTCCAGCACGTGGCCGCCGTGCGGCAGCCGCTTCCGCGGCAGCACCTCCAGCCCCTCCAACAGCGCCCGCGTTTCCTCCCGGCCGTGCGTCTCCACCACGCCGACCAGCACCGAAAGCCCCTCCGCATGCCGCTGCCGGGCCGCGAGCAGCATCGCGTAGGTCTTCCCCACCCCCGGGCACATGCCGAGGAACAGGAACAAGCGGCCGCGTTTCTCCTGTCCTTCCTCACGCCGCAGCTGGGCGAGGAGCGAGTCCGGGTCGGGGCGGGTGTCTTCCATGGAGCAGGAACCTTGCTGTCCCGTTTGAAAATTCAGAAGAACGGGACAAGAACGTCCCTACTCCTTGAGCTGATCCAAAGCGAGATTCAACCGCACGAGCTGGATCCGTTCGCCGCCCACCACCCGCGACGGGTGGGGCTCGGTGAGCTCCTCAATGAGCCGTTTTGCCTTTTCCGTCCGAGCCGCGTCGTAACCGCGCGTCCGGGTCACGCGTTCGAGCTGGTCCAGCGCGTCCTGCGGGGCGATCCACGGCCCGCCTTCGCCGAGCAGCGTTTCGGTCGGGCGATCCGGCCCGTGGAAATAACCCGGGCCGGTGAGCGTTTTCGCGAGCAGGACGACGCCCGCTTCCTTTTCATCCGGGATCGGCGGGTTCCGGCCCTTCTGGAACCAGACGAACCAGGAGCCGACCGCGAGCAACGCTGCCGACACCACCACGACCGCGAAAAGGATCAAACGCTTCGATTGCATGGCCATCTTCGGTTGCAGTTCAGGGCTGATCGAGAGCCAGGTTCAACTTCAGCACGTTGACTCCGAGCTCCCCCAGCAAACCAAGATCCGCCTTGTCGGTGTTCGCCGCCACCCATTCCCGCACTTTCGCCTCGGGCAGATTGCGGGCCTTGGCGACGCGGGCGACCTGCAGCGCGGCGTTGGCCTGGCTGATGTGCGGGTCGAGCCCGGAGCCGGAGGCGGTCACGGCGTCGGCCGGCACCGGCTGATCCGCCGCCAGCCCGTTTTCCGTCCGGTAGGCGGCGACGCGCGCCTGGATCTGGTCGGCGAGTTTGCGCGAGGTCGGCCCGAGGTTGCTGCCGCCGGAACCGACGCCGTCGTAGCCGTTCGCCCCGGCGGCGGACGGGCGCGGGTGGAAATAGTTCCCGCCGGTGAAGTTCTGCCCGATCAGCGCGGAGCCGACGACCCGGCCCGACGCGTCTTTGATCAGGCTGCCGTCCGCCTGGTCCTTGAAGGCGGCGCGGGCAATGCCGGTGACGACCAGCGGGTAGGCGCCGCAAGTCACCGCGGCAAGCACGAGCGTCGACGCGACCGCCGGGCGGAGCTGGGAAAGGATGGCATTCATGGATCAGACGAGGTGGAGGGTGGAGACGACGAGGTCGATCGCCTTGATGCCGGCGAAAGGCAGCAGCAGGCCGCCGAAGCCGTAGACCAGCAGGTTGCGGCGCAGAACGGCCATCGCGCCGAGCGGCTTGTAGGCCACGCCTTTCAGCGCGAGCGGGATCAGCGCGATGATGATGAGCGCGTTGAAGATGACCGCGCTCAGGATGGCGCTCTGCGGCGAGGCGAGTCGCATCACGTTGAGCGGCGCGATCGCCGGGAAGGTCACCATCAGCATCGCCGGGATGATGGCGAAGTACTTCGCGACGTCGTTGGCGATCGAGAAGGTCGTGAGAGAACCGCGGGTCATCAGGAGCTGTTTGCCGATTTCCACGATCTCGATGAGTTTGGTCGGGTTGCTGTCGAGGTCGACCATGTTGCCGGCCTCGCGGGCGGCCTGGGTGCCGGTGTTCATCGCCACGCCGACATCGGCCTGGGCCAGCGCGGGCGCGTCGTTGGTACCGTCTCCGGTCATCGCGACCAAGTGGCCTTTCGCCTGCTCGTCGCGGATGCGCTTCAGTTTGTCCTCCGGCGTGGCCTGCGCCATGAAGTCGTCCACGCCGGCCTCGGCGGCGATCGCGGCGGCGGTCATCGGGTTGTCGCCGGTGATCATCACGGTGCGGATGCCCATCTTGCGGAGCTGGGCGAAGCGCTCCTTGATGCCGCCTTTCACCACGTCCTTGAGCTCGACCACGCCGAGCACCTTCCGGCCGTCGGCGACGACCAGCGGCGTGCGACCGGCGCGGGCGGAGGCTTCGACCGCGGCCGACACCTCCCGCGGGAAATGGCCGCCCTGTTCCTCGACCCAGCGTTTCACCGACTCGGTCGCGCCCTTTCGGATGCAGCGTCCGTCGAGGTCCACGCCGCTCATGCGGGTCTGCGCGGCGAAGGGCACGAAGTGCGCGTGCGGGTGCTGGAGGTCGCGGCCGCGCAGGTTGAACTTCTCCTTGGCGAGCACCACGATGCTGCGGCCCTCGGGCGTCTCGTCGGCCAACGAGGAAAGCTGCGCGGCGTCGGCCAGCTCGCCTTCCGTCACGCCCGGCGCCGGCAGGAAGGCGGAGGCCATGCGGTTGCCGATCGTGATCGTGCCGGTCTTGTCCAACAGCAGTACGTCGATGTCGCCGGAGGCCTCGACCGCGCGGCCGCTGGTGGCGATCACGTTGCGGCGGATCATGCGGTCGATGCCGCTGATGCCGATCGCGCTCAGCAGCCCGCCGATGGTGGTCGGAATCAAACAAACCAGCAGCGCGACCAGCACCGGCGTCGTGAACTCCATGCCGGCGTAGTCACCGAAGGGCTTCAGCGTGATGCAGACGAGCAGGAAAATCAGCGCCATCGCCGAGAGCAGGATCGTCAGCGCGATCTCGTTCGGCGTCTTCTGGCGCTTGGCGCCCTCGACCATCGAGATCATGCGATCGAGGAAGGTGTTACCCTTCTCCGAGGTGATTTTGATCACGATGCGGTCGCTGATCACGCGGGTGCCGCCGGTCACCGCGCTGCGGTCGCCGCCGCTTTCGCGGATGACGGGCGCCGATTCGCCGGTGATCGCCGCCTCGTCGACGCTGGCGATGCCTTCGATCACCTCGCCGTCGCCCGGGATCACGTCGTCCGTTTCACACACCACCAGGTCTTCCTTCTCCAGCATGGACGCGGGCACCCGCTCCTCGACGCCGGCTTTCAACCGGCGGGCGACGGTGTCCTTGCGCGCGTGGCGCAGGCTGTCGGCCTGGGCCTTGCCGCGGCCTTCCGCCACGGCCTCGGCGAAGTTCGCGAACAACACGGTGAACCACAGCCAGACCGCGAGCTGGAGGATGAAGCCGTGGTCGGCCTTGGCGGTGAAGATCGCGACCGTGGTCAGCACGGCGGCGACCTCGGTGACGAACATCACCGGATTCTTCACCATCAGGCGCGGGTCGAGCTTCCTGAACGACTCGCCGACGGCGGGCCCGAGGATCGCCTTGTCGAAGAGGGATTGCGGCTTGGTGGACATGGTGTCGGAAAGGATAACGGTTAGAAAAGTTTGCCGCCGAGCATCAGGAAGTGTTCGACGATCGGGCCGAGCGCGAGGGCGGGCAGGAAGTTCAGCGCGCCGATGAGCAGCACGGTGCCGATGAGCAGCACGGTGAAGGTGCCGCCGGACACCGGGAAGGTGCCGGGACCGGGCGGCGAGAACTTCTTCTTCGCCAGCGATCCGGCCAGCGCGAGGATCGGCACGATCATCAGGAAGCGGCCGATCAGCATCGCGAGACCGAGCGTGACGTTGTAGTGCGGGTCGCCGTTGGCGGGCGTGGCGGTCAGCCCGGCGAAGGCGCTGCCGTTGTTCGCGGTGGCGGAGCTGTAGGCGTAGAGGATTTCGCTGAACCCGTGCGGTCCGGCGTTGTTCAGGCCCGCGAGCCCCCATTTCGAGGCGGCGGCCCAGGCGGTGAATCCGAGGATCGACATCGTCAGCACCAGCAGGGAGAGCATCGCCATCTTCACCTCGAAAGCGTTGATCTTCTTGCCGAGGTATTCCGGCGTGCGGCCGACCATCAGGCCGGCGATGAACACGGCCAGCACCACGAAGACGAGCATGCCGTAGAGACCCGCGCCGACGCCGCCGACGACGACCTCGCCGAGCTCCATCATGAACAGCGGGATCAGGCCGCCGATCGCGGTGAAGGAGTCGTGCATCGCGTTCACCGCGCCGCAGGAGGCGGAGGTGGTGATCACGGCGAAGAGCGAGGAGTTGAAGATGCCGAAGCGTACCTCCTTACCCTCGAAGTTGCCGCCAGCGACGCCGAGCGCGTGGTGGATCGGGTTGCCCGCGGCCTCCGCCCACCAGCAGGCGAGCGTGCCGGCGACGAAGAGGAGCATCATCGCGGCCCACACCGACCAGCCGTGGCCCTGGTTGCCGGTGGATTTGCCGAGATACCAGGTCAGGCCGCTGCCGATCGCGAAGATCGAGAGCATCTGGACGAAATTCGAGAGTGGCGTCGGGTTTTCGAACGGGTGGGCGGCGTTCGCATTGGTGTAGCCGCCACCGTTGGTGCCGAGCATCTTGATCGCGACCTGCGAGGCCACCGGGCCCTGGACGATCGTCTGGCTGTCCGTGGTGGTCGATCCGGCCACCGTTTCACCGGCGGCGTTGGTCGTTTCGACCCGCACCGTCTGCGGCTCGACCACCCGCACGGTGTCGGAGCCCTTGAAATTCTGGATCACGCCCTGCGACACCAGGAACACGGCGAAGGCGGTGCAGACCGGCAGCAGCAGGTAGTAGGTGCAGCGGACCAGATCGACCCAGAAGTTCCCCAGCGTGGTGGTCGAGTGGCGGGAAATCCCGCGTACCAGGGCCGCGGCAACGCCGATACCGGTGGCGGCCGAGACGAAGTTGTGAAAGGTCAGGCCGACCATCTGCGAGAAATAGGACATCGTCGCCTCGCCGCCGTAGCTCTGCCAGTTGGTGTTGGTGGTGAAGCTCACCGCGGTGTTGAAGGCGAGCGCCGGAGCCAGTCCCGGAAGTCCCTGCGGGTTGAGCGGCAGGAGGTGCTGGAGGCGGAGCACGGCGTAGGTGAACGCGACGCCGACCAGGCTGAAGGCCAGCATGGCGAGCAGGTAGCCTTTCCAATCCTGCTCCTTCTCCGGATCGACGCCCATCAGACGGTAGGTGAACCGCTCCACCGGCCGCAGAACGGGGTCGAGCCAGGTCTTGCCGGCCGGATCGAGCACCTGGCAGAGAAACCTGCCCACCGGCTTGGTGATCGCGGCGAGGACACCCAGAAACAGGGCGAGTTGGAGCCAGTCGTTGGCGTGCATGGCGGGCGCGGCGTTAGAATTTCTCCGGCCGGATCATGGCCGTGAACAGGTAGGCGAGCAGGGCCAGGGCGATGAACCCGACAATGATGGTTTCCATGGAATTAAAGGCGTTCGCAGAAGTTCGCGTAGAGGAAGACGAGGGCGAGGAAGCCCCCGGCGAGGGTGAAGGAAAGGACGTCGTTCATGGCGGCGGGACGATCTAGATCATCCTCCCACGGATTCGCGGCAGGGGGAGTCAAAGGCCGGACCGGAGGCGTAAAAAAACCGTCAACACCCGCCGCATCCCGCCGTTCCACAATCCTGCCTTGCCCCCCGGGCCCGCGGCTGGTTCCATCCCGGCCCCAAGATTTCCAGCACCATGGCCAACAAGGACCACACCGACCCCGTCCGGATGGAGAAGATCGTCTCCCTCTGCAAACGCCGCGGCTTCATCTTCCAAGCAGGCGAACTCTACGGCGGTCTCAACGGCTGCTGGGACTACGGTCCGCTCGGCGCCGAATTGAAGCGCAATCTCAAGGATTACTGGTGGCGCAAGACCGTTCAGGAACGCGACGACGTCCTCGGCATGGACGGCTCGATCCTCACCATGCAGCAGGTGCTCGTCGCCTCCGGCCACGTCGGCAGCTTCTCCGACCCGATGAGCGACTGTTTGCTCTCGAAAGCCCGCCTGCGCGCCGATCAGGTGCCCGCCCAGGACGGCACCGCCGTCTGGTTCTCCGGCGCGAAACTTCCCGCCAGCGATTGGAGCGTCGAACGCCAGTTCGCGGTGCTGGTGGCCCCGGGCAAAGACCCGATCGAAGCGCACAAGACCGCCCGCAAGTTCTACGGCGAACTGATGACGGATAAAAAAGTTTCCCCGAAGGAACTCGAGCTCGTCGAGGAACGCCGCGAGGAGCTCACCGGCACGACGTCGTTCAACCCGGAGAACGGTTCGCTGCTCACCGAGCCGCGTCAGTTCAACCTGATGTTCCAGACGAAGATGGGCGCGTCGGCGGACGACAACGATCCGAACGCCACCGCCTACCTCCGCCCGGAAACCGCGCAGTCGATCTTCGTGCAATACAAGAACGTGCTCGATTCCAACCGCGTGAAGCTGCCGTTCGGCATCGCGCAGGTCGGCAAGTCGTTCCGCAACGAAATCAACCCGCGCAATTTCACCTTCCGCTCGCGCGAGTTCGAGCAGATGGAGATCGAATACTTCTGCCGCCCGGAAGACGGCCTGCGCCTGACCGACGAGTGGCTGGAGGCCCGCCTGAAGTTCTACGGCGAAATCGGCATCCCGCGCGAGAAGCTGCACGTCCTCGACATCCCGGACGGCGAGCGTGCGTTCTACTCGCAGAAGACCTACGACATCGAATACGAGTTCCCGTTCGGCATCCAGGAGCTGGAAGGCGTGGCCTACCGTACCGACTACGACCTCGGCGTGCACCAGCAGCACTCGGGCAAGCCGCTCCAATACTTCGACGAAGAGACGAAGGAAAAGTTCCTGCCGCACGTCGTCGAGCCGTCCGCCGGCTGCGACCGCACCGTGCTGGCGCTGATCTGCGAGGCCTTCGACGAGGAAGAACTCACCGATGAAAAGGGCAAGGCGGACGTCCGCACCGTGCTGCGCTTCGTCCCGCGCATGGCCCCGATCAAGGTCGGCATCTTCCCGCTGCTCAAAAAGAACGAGGAGCAGGTCCGCATCGCCAAGGAGATCCAGGCCAAGCTCCAGCCGTGGATGACCGTGTTCTACGACGACGGCGGCGCCGTCGGCCGCCGCTACCGCCGCCAGGACGAGGTCGGCACGCCATTCTGCGTGACCGTCGACTTCGACACGCTCGGCGAAAACGGCGACGAACTGAAGGGCACCGTCACCATCCGCCACCGTGACTCGATGGAGCAGGAGCGCATCGCCGTCGACGCCCTGCTGCCGTGGCTGCTCGAGCGCGTGCGCTGAGCTTCAGCCCGACCGATTCGAACCGAAGAGCGCGGAGCGATCCGCGCTCTTCGCGTTTCCGGCTTCAGGAATGCCCGGGCAACGGCCGGTCGAGCCCGCGCTCGGCCTCCCAGCGCGAGATCGAACCGTCCCGGTTGACGTCGTAGAACTTCATCGCGGCGTCCAGCTCCTCGCGGTTCACACCGCCGACATCGCTCTCGCGGATCCCCTGCTCGATCTCGGCCCGCGTGAGCTTGCCGTTGCCGTTGTAATCGAAGCGGTCGAACTTCGCCAGCAGGCCGAACCGTTTGCGATCGTGCGCCTCGGCGCTGTGCGGGTCGGGCTGGGCGCAGGAAAACAGAAGCGCGGCGGGCAGGAACATCGGAAGCAACCTCATGGCGCCTAACATCGCCAAAAGGCCCGCGGATTGGCAAGCGCGCGGAGGTTTTGCTTCCACGCCGCCACCGCCCGGCAAAAGCTCGGCCATGAAGCTGCTCGTCCTCGCCGCCGGCAAACCCGCTTTGGCCTATGCCAAAGACGGCATCGAGGAGTATCTCAAGCGCCTGAAACGTTACGGCCAGGCGTCGCTGGAACTCGTGAAAGCGGGCGGCTCCGAGGAAGTCTCGCAACGCCTGCTGGAGCGGTCCGAAGGCATGTTTCGCGTCGCCCTTGATGAGCGCGGCGAGCGACTGACCACCGCCGAGCTGGCGAAACGCTTCGAAGCGCTGGAGCGCCGGGGCGACGTGAAAACCGTCGCCTTCCTCATCGGCGCGTCCGATGGCCACACGCCGGAACTCCGACAAAAAGCCGATCTGGTCTTGTCGCTATCGTCGCTGACCTTGCAGCACGAACTCGCGCTGGTCGTGCTGCTGGAGCAGCTCTACCGCGTGGCGTCGATGCGGGCGGGTTCGCCCTACCACCGCGAGTGATCCGCCGTCTCAGCGGCGCGTCTGGTTCTGCGGCAGCATGCCGAACTGGCCCTGCCCCTGGCCGGCCACCGGCGTGTTCCAAGGCATCTGGCTGGCGCTCGACTTCGGCGGCACGGGCTTTTTCTCGTTTTCCACCGGACCGCAGGAAATCAGGCCGGAGGCGAAGGCGAGCAAGGGAACGACGGCGAACCAGAAGCGCATGGGCCGAACATAAAACAACCTCCGGAGGCTGCAAGCCCGCCGGAGGTCGTGAGGAAAAAATCGCGCGCGAGGATCAGTTGCCCGCCGGCTCGGCCACGATCACCCGGTCGCCCGGTTGCAGGACCACGCCCGGAACGAGGCTCTCCATGTCGACGTCGGCGATCGTCTGGTTCGGCTCGACCGAGGTCGGCTTGAGGGAGCCGAGCAGCTGCCCGTCACGCTCGACCAGCAGCTTGGTGTTGGACGCGAAACCCTGGTTGGAACCGGCACCGACGACCACGAAGCCCCACTCCTGATTCACCGCCGTGATGGCGAAATCGCGCGAGCTGGCGCGGATGCGGGCGTCGCGTTTCGCCTTGATCTCGCCCAGGCGGTCGGCCTCGGCTTGGGTGGTCGCGAGCTTCTTCTGGGCCCCCTCCAGCACGGTGGCGAGCTCCTGGAGCTTCAGCCCCTTCGTGCTCTTGTCGTTTTCGAGCTCCTTCACCTTGTCGGGAAGGTTTTCGAAGGTGATGTCGTCGCCGATAGACGCGAAGACCTTCTTCACCTCGTCCATCGCCTTGTTGAGCTGATCGAACTCGCGGTTCTGCTGTTCGAGCGTGCTCTCCACTTCGGCGATCTCGCGCTTGGCCTTGGCTTCGGCGGCCTGGAGGTTGGAGAGGTTCTGTTCGGCGAGGGATTTCGCCTCGCTCACTTTGCCGAGCTTCGCCTGCTCGTCCTTGAGGTTCTTCTCGACGGCGAGGGCGAGATCCCCCTTCTCCTTGCTCTCGGTGTTCAGCGCGAGCCGCTGGGCCTGCTGTTCACCGAACTTGCCGGAGAGCTGGAAGGAAAAGAAGATGCCGGCGACCGAGGCCAAGATCGCGACGCTGTGGAAAATGGGTTTCATGGAAATCCTTGCGAGTGGTGGGTTTCGGGCGAAAAGACGTTTGGCTTACTTGCTCGTCTTGGAGGCAACCACCGAGTCGCCCGGCATCAGAACGGTATCGGCTTGGACGGAATCTGGAACGATGCTGGCGGAGGCGGTGCCTCCTTCGACCGCCGTGACCTGGAGCTTGGCGATCGTCTGCCCGCCGCGAACCACGTCGAGGCTCGAGCTGTTCACGACGCCGGCGTTGTTGCCCGCGGAAAGGGTGACGAAACCCCAGTTCGGATAGATCGACCGGATGCTGGTCTTCAGATTCGGGCTGGACTGCTTGGAAGAGAGGCGGGCGGTGAGATCGCGGTGCGATTGGATCGTTCCTTCCAACCGGCTGGCTTCCTCAGCCGCGGCGGTGATTTTCGCCTCGGAGTCGGCGAGCTGCTGATCCAGTTCCGCGATCTGGGTGCGGATGCTGCGGACCTTGACGCCGATTGTTTCAAGGTCGCCGGAGCCTTCGAGCTTCTGGCGGATCTCGTCGAGCTGCACCTTGCTGTCGGCAACCTTCTTTTCCTTGGCCTGGAATTCAGGCACGAGCTGCTCGGTGTTGACCTTCTTCTGCTCTTCGATGTCGCGGCCGAGCTTCGCCACCTCCTCCTCGGTGTCGGCAAACTGCTTCTCCGTGCTGGCGAGGTTGTCCTGAGCCTTCTTCAGGCGGGTTTTGGTCGCATCGAGGGTCGACTGGGCTTTCTGGCGAGCCGAGATTTCCTCTTCATACTTGCCCTTGTTTTTCAGGGCGAGGAATGCCGACAACGCGAGCACGATGGCAGTTAGGATGCCGAGAACGTTGGCCATAGGGGTTCCTGGATTTTGATTGGGTTTACGAGCTTGTGGGCCGGACATTGGAAGGTCCGATTTCGCGCCGCAACCTCAAAGTTCATGGGTTTTTCACGCCGCCTTTACAAACCAGGGTACCGCCCCGACCTTCGGCACCCCGCCATGCGCTCCGTCCTCCGCGTTTTCGCCTACCTCCGCCACTATCCGGGGCTGGCCGCGGCCCAGTTTTTCTGCGCCGTGGTGATGACCCTGGCAGTGGTCGTGTTCCCGAAAGTGACCGGCCACGTCACCGACCACGTGCTGCCCGATCCGTCCCGCCACGGCGAGTTCCCGCTGTGGATCGCCGTGGTCACCGGCGGTTTCCTGCTGCGCGAAGGGCTCAATTCGCTCCGCATCCTGCTCAACAACACCTTCGAGCAGAAGGTGATTTTCGACATCCGCTCCGACCTCTACGCCAAGATCCAGCGCCTGCCGCTGCGCTGGTTCGACACCCGCCGGACCGGCGACGTCATGACCCGGGTGGTCGAGGACGTGACCAACATGGAGCGCGTGCTGATCGACGGCATCGAACAGGGGCTCGTTTCCACGCTCCAGATCCTGGTCGTCGGCGCCTACCTCTACGCCACCAACGCCCAGGTCGCGCTGTGGGCGACCCTGCCGGTGCCGCTGCTGGCTGCCGGCGCGTGGTTCTACTCGACCCGCGGCCGCGACCGCTACCGCAACCAGCGCGACGCCGCGTCCGACCTCAACGCCCTGCTCCACGACAACATCTCCGGCATCCGCCAGATCAAGGCGTACGCCGCCGAGGCGGCCGAGCACGACCGTTTCAACCGCTTCTCCGACCAGCTCCGCGGCACCAACCTCCGCATCATGCGCTGGTGGGCGACCTATTCGCCCGGCATGTCGTTCCTGCGCATGACCGGCTACGTGCTGGTGCTCGCCGCCGGCGGCAGCGCGGTGATGGCCGGCACCATGACCAAGGGCGAGCTGCTTTCCTGCTTCCTGTTCCTCGGCCTGTTCTACGAGCCGATCGACCGCCTGAATTCGCTCAACCAAATGGTGCTCTCCGGCAAAGCCGCCGCCGACCGCGTGTTCCAGATCCTCGACGCCGACGACGAACCGAACGCCAGCCGCGGCAAATCGCTGCCGGCAACCCTGCGCGGCCACGTGAAATTCGACCGCGTCTCCTTCGCCTACCAGGACCAGCCGACGCTCCACGAGCTCTCGCTGGAAGCCCTGCCCGGCCAGACGATCGCCCTGGTCGGCGCCACCGGCGCGGGCAAGACCACCGTGCTCTCGGTGCTCGCCCGCTTTTACGAAGCCACCGGCGGCACCGTCACCCTCGACGGCGTCGATATCTCGACCCTGGCGAAAACCTCGCTCCGCAACCGCCTCGCCTACGTCACCCAGGAGCCGTTCCTCTTCAACGGCACCGTCCGCGAAAACCTCCTGCTGGCAAAGCGCGACGCCACCGACGCCGAGCTGTGGGCCGCCCTCGAAGCAGCCCACGCCGATCCCTTCGTCCGCGAGCTGCCCCAGCACCTCGACACCAACGTCGGCGAACGCGGTGTGAAGCTCTCCGGCGGCGAAAAGCAACGGCTGTCGATCGCCCGCGCCCTGCTGAAAAACGCGCCGATCCTCCTGCTCGACGAGGCCACCGCCTCCGTCGACAGCCAGACCGAGCGGCTGATCCAGGACGCCCTCGACCGCCTGATGGAGAACCGCACCGCCTTCGTCATCGCCCACCGGCTCTCCACCATCCGCAACGCCGACCGCATCTACGTCCTCGACCAGGGCCGGGTGATCGAGCAAGGCACCCACGACGAACTGCTCGCCCGCGGCGGAAAATACGCCGAGCTCTGCCGGAAATCGTTCCTGGGGGAGGAAAACGGTGATCTTCCGGCCTGACCGAGGGGCCAGTGGCCAGAGGTTAGGGCCAGAAAAGAACCCTCTCAACGCGGAGCCCTGGCCACCGGCCCCTACCCCCGGCCCCTCAGATGGCCCCGCTCTCTCCGCTTCCCATCCCGCCCTCCACCCGCTAAAGCCCTCCCGCCATGCTCGACATCCGCGTCATCCGCGAAAACCCCGCCGCCGTTCAGGAACGCCTGAAACCCCGCGGTGGCGACCACTGGAAGCTCATCGACGACGTCCTCGCCTGCGACGAAGCCCGCCGCAAGGCCGAGACCGAAAAGCAGAAGCTCCAGTCCGACCGGAAAAACATCTCCAAGCAGATCGGCATGCTCAAAGGCAAGGGCGAGGACACCGCCCCGATCGAGGCCCAGGTCCGCGGCATCAACGAGCAGATCGCCGCCCTCGACGCCGAGGCCGAGGCCGCCGCCGCCAAGCAGGCCGACCTCCTCCTCAACATCCCGAACCAGCCGCACGAAGGCTGCCCGGCCGGCTCCGACGAGACCGCCAACCCGGTCGTCCGCGTCTGGGGCGAAAAGCCGGACCTCGCCGAACCGAAGGACCACGTCGCCCTGCTCGAACAGCACGGGCTGGTCTCGCTCGACGACGCCACCCGCATCGCCGGCTCCGGCTTCGCCGTCTACCGCGGCAAGGGCGCCCGCCTCGAGCGCGCGCTGATCAACTTCCTCCTCGATACCCAGACGAGCCACGGCTACGAGGAGGTGAACGTCCCGCACCTCGTGAAGCGCGAGTGCATGGAAGGCACCGGCCAGCTGCCGAAGTTCGAGGATGACATGTACGGCACCGAACCGTCGGAAACCGACGGCCGCAACACGCTGTTCCTCGCCCCGACCGCCGAGGTGCCGGTCACGAACCTGTTCCGCGACACGATTCTCGCCGAAAGCCAGCTGCCGCAGAAGCTCGTTGCCTACACGCCGTGCTTCCGCCGCGAGGCCGGATCGGCCGGCCGCGACAACCGCGGCATCATCCGCATGCACCAGTTCGACAAGGTCGAGCTCGTCCAGGTCGTCCACCCGGACCACGGCTTCGAGGAGCTCGAAAAGCTCACCGGCCACGCCGAGGCGATCCTCCAGAAACTCGGCCTGCACTACCGCACGATCGAGCTCTGCACCGGCGACCTCGGGTTTTCCTCGGCCAAGACCTACGACATCGAAGTCTGGGCGCCCGGCCAGGGCAAATACCTCGAGGTGTCGAGCTGCTCGTGCTTCGGCGACTACCAGGCGCGCCGCATGAAACTGCGCTTCAAGGACGCCGAGGGCAAAAACCGCTTCCCCTTCACCCTCAACGGCTCCGGCACCGCTCTGCCGCGCCTCTACGTCGCGCTGCTCGAACAATACCAGCAGCCCGACGGTTCGGTGCGCATCCCCGAAGCGCTCGTGCCCTACTTCGGCGCGGACCGCATCGGATAAGCCCTTTCTGCTATAGGATTTATAGGACCCATGAGTTTCATGGGTCCTATTTTTTTGCCAATAGCCGGAACACCAGCAGCAGCGCGAACGCCCCGACCGTGGCCGTGACGATCGATCCGGGCGCGGGCAGCCAGTCGCCCGGGTTCTTGTCCGGCAGGAAGCCGGCCATCTTGCCCAGCCAGCCGCCGACCACCGCGCCGATGATCCCCAGCGCGGTCGTCATCAAACAGCCGCCTTTCTGATCGCCCGGCATCAACAGCTTCGCCAAACCACCGGCGATCAGTCCGAGCAACAACCATGCGATGAGACCACTCATAGTGGCCTAACCTAGCCGCATCCGGCCGCCGCGCGACCGGCTTTTTCGCCCTTCGCCGCGCCTCCCCTTTTTATCCGATAGCCGGACCCCGGCGAAATCTGCCATCAACAGGCATGTTCCTCGGTTTCGACTCTTCCACCCAGTCCCTTTCCGCCCTGCTGATCGATCCGGCGTCCGGCCGTGTCGTACATCAGAAATCGGTGAACTTCGGAGCCGACCTGCCGCACTTCGGTTCGCCCAGCGGCTTCCTCCCCGGCGGCGAAAACGGCGTCGTCCACGCCGACCCGCGGATGTGGCTGGAGGCGCTCGATCTGCTGCTCGAAGGGCTCGCCAAGGAAACCAACCTCGCCGCCGTCAAGGCGATCGCCGGCTCCGGCCAGCAGCACGGTTCGGTCTACCTCGACGCCACCTTCGCCGACCGCCTGGCCGCGCTCGCCCCGGCCGCGCCGCTCGCCGCCCAGCTTTCGCCCGCCCTCACCCGCGCCACCTCGCCGATCTGGATGGACACGTCCACCGGCGCCGAGTGCGCGGAAATCGCCGCCTCGGTGGGCAGCAACGAGGCCGTCTGCCGGATCTCCGGCTCCGTCGCCATCGAGCGTTTCACCGGCCCGCAGATCCGCCGTTTCTTCAAAACCGAGCCGGACGCCTACGCCCGCACCGCCCGCATCCACCTCGTCAGCTCGTTCCTCGCCTCCGTGCTCGCCGGCCGCGAAGCCGCCATCGACACCGGTGACGGCGCCGGCATGAACCTGATGGATCTCGCCCGCGGGGATTGGTCGGACACCCTGCTCGACGCCACCGCGCCGGACCTGCGGGCGAAGCTCCCGCCGATCGCCCCGGCCACCACCGTCACCGGCCCGATCTCGCCCTATTTCGTCGCAAAATACGGGTTCTCGCCCGACTGCGCCGTCGCGCTCTTCACCGGCGACAACCCGGCCTCGCTCGTCGGCATGGGCGCCACCGCCCCCGGCAACGTCGTCATCTCGCTCGGCACCTCGGACACCTTCTTCGCCGCGATGGACGCGCCGAAGACCGACCCGGCCGGCTTCGGCCATGTTTTCGGCAACCCCGCCGGCGGTTTCATGTCGCTGATCTGCTTCCGCAACGGCTCGCTCGCCCGCGAGGCGCTGCGCGACCAGCTCGGCCTCGATTGGAACGCGTTCGACCGCGTCGGCCTCGTCAAAACCCAGCCCGGCAACGACGGCAACCGCATGCTGCCGTTCTTCGGCCCGGAAATCACCCCGCGCTTCGATTTCACCGGCCCCGCCCGCGCCGGCGACGCCGCCTTCGAAGCGGGCGAAAACCCGCCCGCCCAGGTCCGCGCCCTGCTCGAAGGCCAGTTCCTCAACATGCGCCTCCACTCGCAGTGGATCGGCTCCAAGCCGAAGCGCATCCGCCTCACCGGCGGCGCCGCGCGGAACAACGGCATCGCCCGCATCGTCGCCGACATCTTCCAGGCCCCGGTCGAACGACTCGCCGTCGGCAACTCCGCCGCGCTCGGCGCCGCCCTGATCGCCGCCGCCTCCGCCGGCCAAGACCTCGCCGCGCTCCAGACCGCGTTCTGCAAGCCGGACAGCGGCTTCCGCATCGAGCCGGACCCCGCCACCGCCTTCGTCTACGCCGACGCGATGGAAAGCTACCGCGCCCTGCTCGACGCCAAAATGAGCGGAATTTCGTAATGTTTCCCGAACCCATTACCCCGCCATTGTCCCACCCCGCATGGCAAACTGCGGGCGGAATGGACAGGAACCCGGCCGGCGCCACCCTTTGCCTTCGCCCACCTAGTGCCGAAGCCCTCTCCACCATCGCGGAACAAATTCATATCAAACCGAATCTTATCACTTGATAGGAAAAACCATTCATCTATCAAACGCACCAGTCTCCCCCTGACTGCCTTGCTTTCCTCGCGCCGCGGCCACGCTCGGTCGGGTGTCCGGACGTGCTCATGACACGCCGCGGCGCGGGGTTCTCAGCCGAGGGCGGCCAGCACCTTCACCGCCTGCCAGGCCGCCTCGACGTGGTGCACGCGGAAGATCGCCCCGCCCCGCCGCTGCGCCAGCGCCAGACACGCGATCGTGCCGGCGTCGCGCTCCACCGGCGCGGCGATCCCCAGCACCTCGCGGATCACCGTTTTGCGGGAAACCGGCACCAGCAGCGGCCGGCCGAAACGCCGCAGGCGGTCGAGCGAACGATAGACCGCCAGATTGTCGTCGCGCTGTTTCGCGAAATCGATCCCCGGGTCGAGGATCACCCGCTCGTCCGCCAGCCCCGCCGCCCGGCAGAGCGCCAGCTTCTCCTCGAAAAACCGCTCCATCGCCGCCACCACGTCGTCCCACCGCTGGCCCACGTGCGGCACTTTCGGTTCGCCCACGCTGTGCATCACCAGCAGCGAGGCCCCCGCCGCCGCGCATGACGTCGCATTGCGCGAATCGGGCATCCCTCCCATGTCGTTGACCAGCTCGACTTGCGGATCCTCCAGCAGCGCCGCGACCACCTCCGGCCGCCACGTGTTCACCGAAAGCACCGGCGGCCTGACCTGTTCCTCGTCCCGCGGCCGCGCATCCCGCCAGACTTCGTCCCAGCGCGCCAGAAATCCCCGGAACCGGGCGATTTCCTCGTCGATGGAAACCGCCGCCCGGTTCGTGCGCGCGCTCTCCGCCCCCACGTCGATCGCATCCGCCCCGGCCGCCACCTGACGCCTCGCCAACGCCACCGCCTCGGAAATATCCAGCGTGCCATCCCCCGAGAACGAATCGTCGTTCACGTTGACGATCCCCATCACCAACGGACGGCGGGGGAAACGGATTTCACGGTCGCGCAGGCGCCAGAGCATGGCCTTCAGTCTGATTTGAAGTTTGAAATTTCAAATTTGAAATCTCCCGACCTTGCCGCCCCCGCCAACCGGGCTAACATGCCCGGATGCACCCAGACCTGAACCGCCGCACGTTCGTGAAACTCGGCACCCTCGCCGCCGCTTCGGCAGCCTTCGTGCCGGCCGCCGCCCGCGCCGCCTCGTCGATCGAGCTGCCGCCGCTGCCGTTCGCCTTCAACGCGCTCGAACCCCACATCGACGCGCTGACGATGGAAATCCACCACGACAAGCACCACGCCGCCTACCTGGCCAAGCTCAACGAGGCGCTGGCGAAAAACACCGACCTCGCCGCCGAACGCCTCATCGACACGCTCACCACCCTGCCGTCGATCGACGACGAGGCGCTGCGCACCACCTTCCGCAACCACGGCGGCGGCCACTGGAACCACGACTTCTTCTGGAAAACCCTCGCCCCGGCCGACCAGTCTGGCAAACCGTCCGAGGCGCTCGACGCCGCCATCGCCCGCGATTTCGGCTCGTTCGACGCCTTCAAAACCGCTTTCAACGAAGCCGCCGCCAAACGCTTCGGCTCCGGCTGGGCCTGGCTCGTCGTCCAAGGCGGCAAGCTCAAGGTCGTCAGCACGCCGAACCAGGACAACCCGCTGATGAAGGGCATCGTGCCCGACGCCGACCTCGGCACGCCGATCCTCGGCCTCGATGTCTGGGAGCACGCGTATTATCTGAAATACCAGAACCGCCGGCCCGACTACATCGGCGCGTGGTGGAACGTGGTCAACTGGCCGGCGGTCAACGAGCGCTTCCAGAAAGCCTCGTGAACCCCCGCCCGCGCCGGGCAGAACGGCTCTTGATCGCTTCGGCTTCCCGAACTATCAAGTAGTCCGCTCGCATGGCCAAGCCGCGCAATCTCCCGCTCTCCGAGCGTCTGTCGAAAAACCGGCGGCGCGACCGGCCATCGTTCGCCGAAGTGATCCGCGATGCCAACCAGCGCGCCCACGACGTGACCAACCGCCGGCTCGCCCGCCGCCGCGACAAGTCCATCCAGGCCGCCATCGCCGCCACCGGCGGGGAGTTCGACGACGACACGGAAGAGGAAATCACCTGGGGCCTGCGCGTGCTGCGCTGGCTGATGGGCTTCAGCCTGATCCCGCCGATCGCCGTCACCTTCTGGACCTTCCTGTCGCAGTTCTCCAGCGCTACGATCGACCGCGGCATCTGGCAGACCTCCGCATTCTGGTATTTCGCCATCGGCATGCTGGTCATGACCGGCTGGTTCCTCTCCGGCCTGCTCCAGCCCGTCTTCCTCTATCTCTACGTGCTCGGCCACGAGCTGACCCACACCGTGTTCGTCTACCTCTGCCGCGGCCGGGTGACGGAATTCCACGTCGGCCTGGACGGCGGCTACATCACGACCAACAAGACCAACCTGATCATCGCGCTCTCGCCCTACTTCGTGCCGTTCTGGTCGGTGGTGGTCGTCGCGCTCTACCAGCTGTTGTTCTACACCTGCGGACTGCCGGCTCACTCCGACAGGTTCCTGTTCCTCTTCACCGGCGCGAGCTGGACCTTCCACCTCGCCTGGACGCTGTGGATGATCCCGCGCGACCAGCCCGACCTACGGGAAAACGGCCGCTTCTTCTCGCTGATGATCATCTCGCTGGCGAACCTGCTCGTGCTCGCCGGCCTGCTCTGCCTCGCCTCGCCCAACCCGTGGGAAAGCGCCAAGGGATTCTTCCAGGAATGGTTCCGCCACGCCGCGGTGTGGGGCGAACACCTGTGGCGCCTCGCCGAGCCGTCGCTCGCGCCTTACTTCACCGGATTCTAACCGGACCGGCGCGCGCTCCTGCCGAAATCGTCACCCTCGCGCGAGTGCCCGGCGGGCGAACGGAGGTAGCCTCGGGGCGGATCGAACAACCGCGATCCGCACCCTATGAAGCTTGGAAACACTCCCTCGATTCCCGACACCGCGACGCTGGCATCGGAGGCGACCTTGGACGACCGCTGGGACGCGGCAGTCATCTCGCAATTGATCCGCTCGAAGTCGAGCCACGGCGAAACGCCCGCCTTCCTGTTCCTCGGCCGCAAGGAAGCCGCCCTGCTGCGCCGCCACCTGCAGCGGGCCTTCGGCGCCGAAGCCGTCGCCAGCCCGTCCTTCGTTTTCGCCGGCGGCCGGAAATCCGCCCGCATCCTGCAGGATCCGATCGCCCGCCGCCCCGCCTGGCGCGACCGCGAGGAAAGCTCGCTGTGGCGCTTCCGTCTCTGATCCACCCACGGGAAGACCCCGTCCAAGACCGCCCCTGACGGGGATCCTGGAGTTCCGGCCGTGCTCATTCCGCGGATTCCTCGATCCTCGTCACCCCCGGTTTTTTCGAACGGGTTTCCTGACCAAACCGCCGCCGGGCATCGGGCCTCGAAACTCGCGAGGCCGGGTGCCCGGCGCATTTTTTTACGGTAAAAGCGCCCCCTCCCGCCGCCGCCCCGGGTTTTCCGAATTGTCATTTCGGCTTCAGCGAGTTAAAGGGAGTCTCCCGCATTCTCGAAACCCTCATGCCGCGCTTGTTCCGCCTCCCGCTCGTTTGCCGCCTCGCCGCCGCCCTGTTGCTCGGCCCGGCCGCCGTCGCCACCGCCGCCCCCGGCGGCTGGGACGTCGTGAAAATGGATGGCCGCGACTACGTGTCGGTCGACAGCATCAAGTCGTTCTACAACTTCAGCAAAGTGACCCGCTCCGGCCAGGACGTGGTGCTGGAGAACCCGAAGGTGGAGATGAAGCTGAAGGTCGGCGGCCAGGAGTGCCTGATGAACAACGTGAAGTTCGTTTTCAGCTACCCGGTGGCCACCAGCGGCAGCAAGATTCTCGTGTCGCGCATGGACCTGTCGAAGCTGATCGATCCGGTGCTGCGGCCGAACTACATCCAGAACGCCGGCGATTTCCGCACCGTGATCCTCGACCCCGGCCACGGCGGCCACGACACCGGCGCCACCAACCCGTTCGGCTCCGAGGCAGCCTACACCCTCAAGCTCGCGGGCAAGGTCAAAACCCAGCTCGAAGCCAAGGGCTACAAGGTGGTGATGACCCGCACCAGCAACACCTATCTGACCCTACAGGAACGCGTCGACGTCGCCAACGCCGTCCAAGAAAGCGCGCTGTTCATCAGCATCCACTTCAACGATGGCGGCAAGGAGGCCCGCGGCATCGAAACCTTCACCCTGTCGCCGCTCGGCGTGGCCCACTACGGCAGCGCCATCAAGGCGAGCGACTTCGGCATGCGCAACGGCAACAGCCACGACTCCGCCAACATCGCGCTCGCCACCGCCATCCACGGCTGCGTGCTGCGCCGGCTCAACGGCAACACCTTCGACCGCGGCATCAAGCGCGCCCGCTGGAGCGTGCTCTCCGGCGTTCGCCACCCGGCGATCCTGCTCGAGGCCGGCTTCGTCAGCCACCCCTACGAGGCGCGCCTGATCGAAACCGACGCCTACCAGAACGCGGTCGCCGCCGGCATCGGCGACGCCGTGGCGAAATACCGCTTCGCCGTCAGCCGCCGGCCGGGGACGTGATCCCCGCCGCCGCGGTCACCCCAAAATCGCCTCGGCCATCCGCAGCGCCTCGACGTTCGGCTTCACCTCGTGCACGCGGTGCAGGCGCACGCCGAGGTCCCGCCCGTAGGCGGTGAGCGCGACGGTCGGCCAGTTCCGGTCCTCCAGCGCGGTCGTGCCGAGGAGTTTGCCGATGAACGACTTCCGCGAAACCCCGAGCAACAGCGGCCGGCCGGCGGGCGAGAGATCGCCGAGGTGGCGCAGCAGCGCGAGGTTGTGCTCCAGCGTCTTGCCGAAGCCGATGCCCGGGTCGAAACACAGCGTCGCGGGATCGAGCCCGGCCGCCGCCAGCGCGGCCAGCCGTTCCTCGAAAAACGCCCGCACCTCCGCCACCACGTCGCCGTAGCGCGGATCCGACTGCATCGTCCGCGGCGTGCCCTGCATGTGCATCACCACCACGCCGCAGCCGGCGTCGCGGCACACGGCGGCCATCGCCGGATCGCCGGTCAGCCCGCTGACGTCGTTGACCACGTCCGCGCCGGCTTCCAGCGCCGCGGCCGCCACCGCGGCCTTCATCGTGTCGATCGAAAGGCAGCCGTCCCACTCCCGCCGGATCGCCTGGATCACCGGCACCGTGCGGGCGATTTCCTCCGCCACCGGCACCTCCGCGGCACCGGGCCGGGTCGATTCGCCGCCGATGTCGAGAATCTCCGCGCCCTCGGCGATCATCCGCCGGGCGTGGCCGAGCGCGTCCGCCAGCGCCGCGTGCCGGCCGCCGTCGGAAAACGAATCCGGCGTCACGTTGAGAATGCCCATGATCGCGCCGCGCCGGGTGAGATCGAAGGTCCGTTGGGAGGTCCGCCACTGCATGGGACAAGGGAATTGGCCGCTTGCGGCGGTTTCGCCGCACGGCTAGCTTGCGCGCCATGCACGTGCTGACAATCCGGAAAACCTGCCTCGCGCTGGCCTTGGCCGCCGCACTCCCCGTGTCGGCGGCGGACGACGGATTCAACGCGGTGGACGGCCCGAACGTGCGCGTGATGCGCCACGAGGACGGCGCGCGCACGATGTTCCTGCGCAGCCCGGACAACAAGACGCTGACGAAAAAGACCTACTCGGCCAACGGCGCGCTCGAACTGGTGACCATCTACCGCATGGACGCCAACGGCAACACGCTGAGCTGCAAGATCTACGACGGCTCGAAGATCGAGCTCTACAAGGTCCGCTACGGCTACCGCAAAAGCGACGGCCAGCTCGTCGAGGAGCAGATGTTCGATTCCCGCGTCAAACGGATCGACCCCGGCACCGGCCAGGAGATGCCGGTCCGCCGCTTCATCTACACCTACGACGCCAACGGCAAACGCAGCGCGCCGATCTCAATCACGCTGACGCCGGGCAAAAAGGCCGAGGATCTCTACCAGGGCACCGGCCCGTCCGCGCTCGAAGCCAACCCGTTCCAAGGCGGCAAACCGCTCAAGAAACCGTAACGGAGCGACTTTCCCGCGTGGCCGCTCCCGGCAAACTCCTGCCCTGGCTGCTGGGCGGCGCGCTCGCCGCTGCCGGCTGGTTGCAAGGGCTGCACTGGCGCCACACCGGCCGCCCGGACGCCGGTCCGGCGGACGCGAGCCTCGCCGCCAAGGACGAGCGCATCACCGCGCTCGAACGCGAGGTCGCGCGGCTGTCCGCCCGCGGCCGGGACGGCGCGGAACTCCCGGTGCCGCCCGAGCTGGTCGCCCGCGTCGAGCGCGAGTTCGGCCTGGCCTTCCGGCAACCGCCGGTCGTCCGCCAGACGTCGGCCGACGCGCTGCGCGACCGCGTTTCCGCCGCCACCGAGAGCCGCTTCGGCCCCGGCGGGCTCGCCGACCGCGAGTTCGCGTGGCGCTGGCTCGGCTGGCTGCGCCCGGACGACCAGCTGCTCGCCCAGCTCACCTCCGTGCGCGCGACCGGCGCCCGCGCGTGGTTCGACGACAGCAGCGGGGAAATCTGGGTGAACGAGCGGGACGACGCCACCGCCATCCCCAGCCAGGCGGCGCTGCTGCGCGCGCTGACCCGCGCCCTGCTCCACCAGCACTTTCCGCCGCCCGCCAGCTACCCCGGCGACGACGCCTGGCGCGCCCGCGACGCCTTCCACCAAGGGCTTGCCGGCGGTTCCGAGGCCCGCTTGCTCGCCGATCACGCGCGGGCGAACGGATTCATGCCGATGGCCCAGAACGCCGAAAGCGCCCAGCTCCTGGCCGCGCTCCCGCCGTTCCTACAAGGGCTCACCACCTTCCCCGCGATCGCCGGCAAGGGCTACGCCGACGGCAAATTCCTGCAAGGCGACGCCGCACTCCAGGCCGCGCTGCGCCAGCCGCCGGCGCTCACCCGCGCGATTTTCCACCCGGATCGGCAGGGCGAACCGGCCGATCCGCCCGCCCTGCCCGTCACCCCGGGCGATCCGATTTTGGAAGAATCCGGCGGCGAACTCGGCGTCACCCTCTGGCTCGCGCCGTTGGACGACGAAGCCGCCACCCGGGCGATCGCCCGCGACTGGGCCGGCGACCGCTACCGCTTGTTTCCCGACGGCGACGACGCCGCGGTGATCTGGGACGTCCGCTTCGCCCGCGCCGAATCCGCGGACCGCTTCCTCGCCGCCGCGCTCGAACTCGTGTCCGCCCAGGCCGGGCTCGACCGCACGCCCGCCGCGGGCGAGATCGTCCGTTCGCCCGAGGGCCGCCACCTCGCCGCCGCCCGCATTTCTCCCGCCGTGGTCCGCTTCGCCCACACCGCGTCGATGGAAACGCTCCGCCCGCTCGTTCCGGCGGGCAAATGATCCTCGACGGCAAGCCGCCGCCCTTCCCAAGCTGTCCGTCATCATGGCTGCCAAACGGGTCATTTTCGAAGGCCGGGTCCAGGGCGTCGGCTTCCGCTACACCACCAAGGACATCGCCCGCGGCTTCGACGTCCGCGGCTGGGTGAAAAACCTGCCCGACGGCACCGTCGAGCTGCAGGTCGATGGCGACGCCGCCGAGGTCACCGCCTTCCTCAAGGAAATCGCCGAGGAATCGCCCGTCTCCCACCACATCCGAGCCATGCACACCGAGCTCGTCGCCCCGCTCGACCATCTCATCGGCTTCACCATCGAACGCTGATTTTTTCTCATGACCGCTACCCGCATCTACCTCGTCCGCCACGGTGCCACCGTGCTCACCGCCGAAGACCGCTTCGCCGGCGCGACCAACGTCCCCTTGTCCGACGAAGGCCGCGACCAGGCCCGCCGCCTCGGCCTGCGCCTGGCGAAGGAACCGCTCACCGCCGTCTACGCCTCGCCGCTCGACCGCACCCGCGAAACCGCCCGCCTCGCCGCAGCCTCGCACGGTCTCGACATCCAGATCCGCGATGGGTTGAAGGAAATTTCCCACGGCCGCTGGGAAGGCCTGACCCGCGGCGAAGTCGACGACCTGTTCCCGGAAGAAGCCGCCGCTTGGGAGGAGGACCCCTACACCTTCGCCCCGGTCGGCGGCGAAAGCGGCCTCGCTGTCACCGCCCGCGCCCTGCCCGCGCTCATCGACATCGTCCGCGCCCACCCCGGCGGCCGCGTGCTCGTCGTCTCGCACAAGGCAACCATCCGCCTGCTGCTCAGCTCGCTGCTCGGCTTCGACCCGCGCCGCTACCGCGACAACCTCGACCAGAACCCGGCCGCGCTGAACATCGTCGACTTCAAGGATCCCGTCCGCGCCCGTCTGACGCTGTTCAACGACACCTCGCACTACGACGACGCCGGCCTCGCCATCCCCGGCGTCCCGAACGCCCGCCTGTCGAAATGGTGGGACGACCACCCGCAACACGCCAGCCGGTGAGCCCGCGCGCCGCCCGGCAATCCTCACCCACCGGCTTGACACGCCCGGCTTTTTGGCCATTCTCGCCGCCCGCCGCGTCGGAAACGTGGCACCTATCGCCATGAAAAAGGATCTTCACCCGAAATACAACCCGGTCGTCTTCGTCGACATGACCACCGGTGGCCGCTACATCACCCGCTCGACCAAGACCTCCGACAAGACGGAAGTCATCGACGGCGTCGAGCACTTCGTCATCTCCGTCGGCATCACGTCCGACTCGCACCCGTTCTTCACGGGCCAGAAGCAGTTCGTCGACACCGAAGGCCGCATCGACAAGTTCACCAAGCGTTTCGGCGCGGTTCGCCGCGTCGGCAAGCCGAAGCTCAACGCCTGAGCCCGGCTCCATCCGGCCACCCCGCCGGATTTTTCCAAACGCCCGTCCGCCCCGCGCGGCCGGGCGTTTTTCTTTTTGCCCCGCCCCCGCTCCGCCGCTTTCCTCCTCCCGTGCTCGCGAAACGCATCATCCCCTGCCTCGACGTGACCGACGGCCGCGTCGTCAAAGGCGTCAATTTCGTCGATCTCATCGACGCCGGCGACCCCGTGGAGGCCGCCATGGCCTACAACGCGCAGGAAGCCGACGAGCTCGTGTTCCTCGACATCACCGCGTCGTCCGACAACCGCAAGACGATGGTCGACGTCGTCCGCCGCACCGCCGAGCATTGCTTCATCCCGCTCACCGTCGGCGGCGGCATCCGCAGTGTCGACAACATGCGGGAAATGCTCTGGGCCGGCGCCGACAAAGTTGGCGTCAACACCTCCGCCGTCACCAACCCCGGCCTCGTCGATGCCGGCGCGAAGGCCTTCGGCAGCCAGTGCATCGTCGTCGCCATCGATGCCAAACGCGAAGGCCCGGGCAAATGGGGCGTCTACACCCACGGCGGCCGCACCCCGGTCGGCCTCGACGCCGTCGAGTGGGCGAAGGAAGTCTGGCGCCGCGGCGCGGGCGAAATCCTCCTCACCAGCATGGACGCCGACGGCACCCAGGCCGGCTACGACCTCGAGCTGACCGCCGCCGTTTCCGCCGCGGTCGGCATCCCGGTCATCGCCAGTGGCGGGGCCGGCAACCTCGACCACATGGTGGAGGTGCTCGAAAAGGGCAAAGCCGACGCCGTGCTCGCCGCCAGCATCTTCCACTTCGGCAAACACACGGTGGGCGAGGCGAAGCGCTACTTCGCCGAGCGCGGCATCCCGGTGCGCCCCGCCATGAAACCCGATCCCACCTAAAACATTCCTTGCCAACCGAAACCCCCTGCGCTTATACGCTGGGATGTTCGCACGGCACAAGAGGTGCGCGCCCGCTTCGTCTGGTCTCCCACGCCATGGTCTCAGGAAGTGTTCAATGTGATGGCGTAATCCGATACTAGAAGCACATGGACATCTACGTGGGCAATCTGCCCTACTCCGCGACGGAAGACGAAATCACCGAGCTTTTCGCCGCCTTCGGACCGGTCGATCGAGTGAAAATCATCACCGACCGTGAGACCGGACGCTCCAAGGGATTCGCCTTCGTGACCCTCGGCGACCAGAGCCAGATCGATGCTGCGGTGGAAGCTCTCAACGGCCACGACTTCGGCGGTCGCGCGCTCCGCGTGAACGCCTCCGAACCGAAAGAACGCAAGCCGTTCGGCGGCGGCGGTGGCGGCGGTTATCGCCCCGGCGGTGGCGGCGGCGGTAGCTATGGCGAACGTCGCGGTGGCGGCGGTGGCTATGGCGGCAACAAGGGCGGCTACGGTGGCGGCGGTAACAAAGGCGGCTACGGTGGCGGCGGCAACAAGGGCGGCTACGGTGGCGGCGGCAAAGGCGGCTACGGTGGCGGCAAGGGCAGCTACGGTGGCGGCGGCGACTGGGATTGATCCCGGTTAACGACCACAATCTTTCCAAGCACCCGGTCTCCCACGAGGCCGGGTGCTTTTTTGCGCCATTCAGCCCGCGTGGCCGGCGCTCAGGTAAACCCGCAGCACGCGCGGCGTGATGCCGGTGTAGATTTCCCAGGTGATCGTGCCCGCCTTGGCGGCCACTTCGCCCACCGGAATGTGGGCGCCGAACAACTCAACCTCGTCGCCCTCGCCCACGTCCGGCGCGTCCGTCACGTCGACCATCACCTGATCCATCGTCACCCGGCCGAGGATCGGGAACCTCCGGCCGCGGATCCACACTTCCGCCCCGTTTCCGGAAACATGCCGCGGGTACCCGTCGCCATAGCCGATCCCGATCGTCGCCACCCGCGTCGGACGGCGGGTGACGAACGAACGGCCGTACGACACGCCGTGGCCGGCCGGAAGAGTGCGGATCAGAGTCACCCGCGACTTGAGCGTCATCACGTTGCGCAGCCGCTGCTGGAACTCCGGCAAGGGCGAGGTGCCGTAGAGCATCAGCCCCGGCCGCACCAGATTGCACGCGCCCCGGTCGTAGCCCAGCAACCCGGCGCTGCTCGCCAGATGCCGCCAGCGGAATTTCCCCGCCCCGCCCAGCTCCGCCAGCGCCGCCGCGTAGCGGTCGAACTGCCACAAGGTGAACTCGCGGTCCTCGTCGGCCGACGGCAGATGCGATCCGAGCCCTTCCAGCTCAAGATGTTCGAGCGTCTCCAGCTCCGCCAGGACGTTCGCCAGATCGTCGAACACGAAACCGCCGCGCCCCATGCCGGTGTCGACCGCCAGGTGCACCTTCAGGCGCACGCCCTCGTCGGCCGCCAGCTCGTTGAAATGCCTCGCCTCGTCGAGCGACGACAAGCACGGCGTCCAGCCGTGGGCGACGATTTCCTCGCGCTCCTCCGCCCAGGTCGCGCCCAACAGATAGATCCGCGCATCGACACCCGCGTGGAGGATCCGGCGGGCCTCGCCGACGTTCGCCACGCCGAAAAACGCGATCTCCTCGCCTGCCAGCGCGCGCGCGACCTCCTCCAGGCCGTGGCCATACGCGCTCGCCTTGACCACCGGCATCACCGCGCAGCCGGACGCCTCACGGGCCACCCGCAGGTTGTGTCTCAGGGCGGGCAGGTCGATTTCCGCCCACGCGCGGGGCGGGGAAACGGCAACGGGATGGGTCACGGCGCGAACCTAGAAAGGCCCCGACCGGACCGCGAGCTTTAGCTCGCCCCGGGAGGAAGTTGCCTGTTTCCCGCTGGATGCCACGCGTTCCGTCGTTAGGTTGGGGGATATGACGCTTTCCTCCGCCGACTTCGAGAAACTCGGGCAGTTCTACCTCGGCCGCGAATACGACCCGGACGCGAAGCGCGTGCTCGACGACCTGGTGCTCTACGACTCGAAGGACCTCGTCACCCACGGCGTGGTGCTCGGCATGACCGGCTCGGGCAAGACCGGCCTCTGCCTCGCCGCGCTCGAGGAGGCCGCGATGGACAACATCCCGGCCATCGTCATCGACCCGAAGGGCGACATCGCCAACCTGCTGCTCACCTTCCCCGAGCTCCGCCCGGAGGACTTCCGCCCGTGGATCAACGAGGACGACGCCGCGAAAAAGGGCGTTTCGCCCGACGATTTCGCCGCCCAAACGGCGGAGCAGTGGAAAAATGGCCTCGCCGACTGGGGGCAGGGCGCGGAACGGATCGCCCAGCTCCGCGACAAAACCGACCTCGTGATCTTCACCCCCGGCAGCCGGGCCGGCATCCCCGTCTCCATCCTCGCTTCGCTGCAACCGCCGCCCTTCGAGGTGCTCGATGACGCCGAACTCTTCAGCGAACAGGTCGAAAGCACCGTCTGCTCGCTGCTGTCGCTCGCCGGCATCGATGCCGACCCGATCCAGAGCCCCGAGGCCACCCTGCTCGCCGCGATTTTCCAGGCGGAATGGCGCGCCGGCCGTGGGCTGACGCTCGAATCCCTCATCGGCCTGATCCAGAAACCGCCCTTCGACAAAATCGGCGTGATCGATCTGGAAACCGTCCACCCGCAGAAAAGCCGCCAGGCGCTGGCGCTGAAGTTCAACAACCTGATCGCCTCGCCCGGCTTCTCAACCTGGCTCGAAGGACCTCCGCTCGACGTGGCGCAAATGCTGCGCACCGACGCGGGCAAGCCGCGCATCGCCATCTTCTCGATCGCCCACCTCGGCGACGCCGAACGGATGTTCTTCGTCAGCCTGCTGCTCAACCAGACGCTCGGCTGGATGCGCGCGCAGAAAGGCACCACCTCGCTGCGCGCCCTGCTCTACATGGACGAGATCTACGGCTACCTGCCGCCGAGCGCGAACCCGCCGTCGAAAAAGCCGATGATGACCCTGCTCAAGCAGGCCCGCGCCTTCGGCCTCGGCGTGCTCGTCGCGACCCAGAACCCGGTCGACCTCGACTACAAGGCGCTGTCGAACATCGGCACCTGGTTCCTCGGCCGGCTGCAAACCGAACGCGACAAGCTCCGCGTGCTCGACGGCCTCGAAGGCGCCGCCGGCGCGCAGAACGCGAAGTTCGACCGCTCCGAAATGGAACGCCTGCTCTCCGGCCTCGGCAACCGCGTGTTCCTGATGAACAACGTCCACGAGGACGGCCCGGTGCTGTTTCACGTCCGCTGGGCGATGAGCTACCTGACCGGCCCGTTGACGCGCTCGCAGATCAAAACGCTGATGGACCCGAAACGCGGCGAGTTCGACGGAAAGGAAACGCCCGCCAACGACGCGCCGGCGAATCCGATGGCCATGCCCGGCCTGCCGCCCGCGGCCGCCGCGCCGCAAAGCGCTCGACCGGTCGTCGGCCAGGGCGTGGTCGAAAAGTTCGCCCGCGCCCGCCCGCCGGCGGACGGCCTGGTTTACCGCCCCGCGCTGCTCCGCCTCGCCACCGTGCACTTCTCGTCGGACGGCGGCGACCTCGCCCACCCGGTCCGTTTCGTCAATCCGATCACCGCCGAGGGCATCTCTTGGGACGACAACCTGCCGCCGCCGATCAAGCCCGAGGAACTCGCCGGGCAACCCGAGCCAGGCATCGCCTTCGCCCCGCTGCCGGGCTTCGCGATGAACGCGGCGAACTACAAGCAGGTCGAAAAAGACTTCGCCGAGTGGCTCTACCGCAACGAACGCGCCGAGGTGTTCACCTGCCCCGCCCTGAAGGCCGAATCGTCGCCCGGCGAAACCGAGGCCGATTTCCGCGTGCGGCTCGCCCACGAAGCGCGCGAGATGCGCGACGCCGCGGTGGAAAAACTTCGCGCTGCGGCGGCGAAGAAACTCGCCACGTTCCAAGGCAAGCTCGCCACGGCCGAAGGCCAGCTCGCCCGCCAGAAGGCCGAGTCGCAATCGGCCATGATGCAGGCCGGCGCGTCCATTCTCGGCGGCATCCTCGGCGCGGTGCTCGGCCGCAAAAGCGGGCTCGGCGGCCTCGCCCGCAGCGGTTCGTCCGCGATCGGCAAGGCGTCCGGTGCCTACAAACAGCAGCAGGACGTCTCCGCCGCCAACGCGAAATTGGAAACCGTCCAGGCCGACATCGCGCAGCTCAACACCGAGCTCGAAGCCGAGATCGACCGGCTTTCCCAAAGCTTCGAGTCCGACCGCCTTGCGCTCGAAACCGAAACGCTCAAACCGACCCGCACCAACATCGACGTGCAAACGGTCGCCCTGCTCTGGCTGCCCTATGACAGCCACGGAGATCGCGCGTGGTGAAAGAAAAGCCCCGCCGGGACGGCGAGTCGCAGGACTCGCCCCGTCCCACGGGGTGTTTTCAAAACGTTCCGCGCCTCACTTCAGGTGCGCGGCCAGCCAGACGTCGACCTCGTCGATGATCCGCGCGTAACCGCTCTCTTCGAAGGCGTGGCCCGCCCCTTCGATTTCGACGAGTTTCTTCGGCGCGTGGGTCGTGTCGTGCGCGTCCTCGCTGTCGAGCACGGGAATCAGATCGTCCTCGGTGCCGTGGATCAGCAACCACGGCGCGGCGATCTCGCTGGCCGCTTCGAGCGTGTTGTCGATCGCCTCGAGATCGTCGACGAACTCCACCGACAGCGGGTGCTCCGGTTCGTCCCACATGCAGCCGAGGCCGGGCGTGACGAAGTCGAATTCGCGTTCGACGAAGTTCGCGGTGTAGACCATTCCGGCCAGCGTCACCAGCACACGGATGCGGTCGTCCTGCGAGGCGGTCAGCACGCCGACCGCGCCGCCCATGCTATGGCCGCAGTAGGCGACTTTCAGGTCGCCCGGCAGCGCGTCGAGGATCGTCTGCAGGTCGCCGATCTCCTTGGTGATCGTCATGTCCTCGAAGCGGCCTTCCGACGCGCCGTGGCCGGAGTACGAGACGCGCAGGCACGGCCAGCCGCGAGTGGACAGGCCCTCCGCCAGTGCGACCAGCAGCGGGCGATCCTTGTTGCCCGTCAAACCGTGGCCGAGGATGACGAGCGAATCGATCTTGGTGCCGGGGTGGAACGTGACATCGAGGCGTTCGCCGGCGGAGTTGCGGAATTCAGGCAGGTTCATGAAATCAAACGGATCGTCCGGGAAAAGTAAGCTCCGCCACGCCGGATTTGTCGAGTTCTCCCAAGCCGAGATCGACCAGCCGCCGGTACTGCCCCTCGGTCGCGCGCGAGAGCGGCACGTCGACCCCGGCGCCGGCCGCCAGCGCGTTGGCGATGCCGCTGTCCTTCGCGGCATGCGCGGCGGAGAAAAAACAGTCGTGTTCGCGGGCGATCATGTCGTCGCCGTCGGTCGCCAGCACCCGCGAGTTCGCGCCGGTCTGCGAAAAAACCTCCTTCAGCATCGCGAGGTCCAAGCCAAGCGCGGCACCGAGTCCGAGCCCTTCGGCCAGTCCCGCGGTGTTGATGTTCATGACCATGTTGACCAGCGCCTTGACCTTCGCCGCCTGGCCGACGCCGCCGACGTGGCGCATCGAGGCCGACAGGTCCTTGAGCAGCGGTTCGACGCGCCGAAGCACGTCCGCGTCGCCGCCGACCATCAAATAGAGCGAGCCGTCGCGCGCCTGCGTGATGCTCGACGCCATGCACGCCTCCAGCGCGCGGGCGCCCGCCGCCTCGCACGCGGCGGCCACCTCCTCGTGCACCGCCGGACTCAGCGTCGCGCAGTTGACAAACACCCGGCCCGTGGCGTTCGCGAGCAACGAGTCGCCCGCCGTTCCGAAAATCCCGCGCATCGCGGCGTCGTCCGTCACCACCGTGAGGATCACGCCGGCCGCGGCGGTGACCTCCGCGAGCGTCGCCGACGCCGCGCAGCCGAGTTCGGCCGCCAGCGCCTCCGCCGCCTCCCGGCGCACGTCGAACACCGCCACCACGGAATGCCCCGTTTCCCTCAACCGGCGCGCCATGTTCGCGCCCATCCGCCCCACGCCGACCACGGCGATCGTTTCGTCTGCCATGCCGCCACCATGGCGCGGACGCCGGTGTTTTCCACACGCAATCGCCCGCAAAAAACGAAAGGCGCGGCAGTCACCCGCCGCGCCTTTCCAAAGCTCACTGGCCCTGCGTCCGGTTGCCCGGGCCGCGGTCGTAGTCGAGCACGAACGAACGGCCGCGCAGCTTGGTGCGCTTCGCCATCTGGATCAGGCGGTCGGCGAACTCGGCCCGCACGTCGATGCAGCTGTGCTTGTTGAACAGCTTGATGTGGCCGACCGCGCCCTGCGGCAGACCCGCCTCGTTGTAGAGCATGCCAACGATCTCGCCCGGGCGGACGCCGTGGAGTTTGCCCAGCGAAAGGAACAACGGCACCATGTCGCCGTCTTGCTCGCGCGGCGCGCGCTCCCGCGGCTCGCGGGGTTCACGCGGTTCGCGGCGGCCTTCCACCGGACGCCGGCGCTCGCGCGGCTCCTCGCGATCCTCGGCGATCTCGCCGAACTCGCGGCCGTTCGCCTCGCGCAGCATCGTGAACAGCACGCTCGCCACGTCGGTCGGTGTGAACCCCTGCTCCAACAGGCGGTCCATCTGGTCCTGGTACGAGTTGAACTTTCCTTCGGTGAGGCGGTCCTTCACGCCCTCGAACAGCTGGTCGGCGAGCTTGCCCTCCACCTGCTCCTGCGACGGCACGCGCTCGCGGCGGATCTGCTGGCGGATGTAGCGCTCGATCATCTCCATGCGGTGGATCTCGCGGCCGAACACGAAGCTGACCGAACGACCGGCGCGGCCGGCGCGGCCGGTGCGGCCGATGCGGTGCACGTAGTCCTCCGGATCCTGCGGCAGGTCGTAGTTGAAAACGATGTCGATGTTCTCGACGTCGAGGCCGCGCGCGGCCACGTCCGTCGCCACCAGCACCTCGATGATGCCATCGCGGAAGCGCTTCAGCACGCGCTCGCGCATCTGCTGGGTGATGTCGCCGTGCAGGCGGTCGACCGAATAGCCGCGGGCCAGCAGCGACTCGGTGCATTCGTCCACCGCGCGCTTGGTGTTGCAGAAAATGATCGCGAGGCGGGGCGCCTCGATGTCGAGGATGCGGGAGATCACCTCCACCTTCGAGCGCTCGCGCACCTCGATGCACGACTGGTCGATGGTCGAGACCGTCTTCGCCTTCTGCTCGACCTTCACCGTCTGCGGATCGCGGCCGAAGTGCTCGATCAGGCGCTTCACGCCCGGGCTCATGGTGGCGGAGAAGAAAAGCGTCTGCCGCTCCTCCGGCAGCGCCGCGAGCATCTCCTCCATCTCCTCGCGGAAACCGAGGTCGAGCATGCGGTCCGCCTCGTCAAGCACGACGTGGGCGACCTTCGAGGTGTCGAACGAACCGCGGCGCACGTGGTCGAGCAAACGGCCGGGCGTGCCGACGACGATGTGCGCGCCGTCGTGCAGCGCGCGCAGCTGGCGGTCCATCGGCGCGCCGCCGTAGACCGGCACCGCGCGCAACCCACGCATCTGGGCACCGAGGCGGTGGACCTCCTCGCACACCTGCACCGCCAGCTCACGGGTCGGGCACACGATCAGCGCCTGCGGGCTGCGGCTTTTCAGATCGATCCGGGCCAGCACCGGCAGCGTGAAGGCCGCGGTCTTGCCCGAGCCGGTCTGCGACAGGCCGAGCAGGTCGACGCCGGAAAGCGCGACGGGGATCGAAAGCGCCTGAATCGGCGACGGCCGCTCGAACCCGAGGGATTCGACGGCGGCAAGGAGTTCCTCGGGCAAACCGAGTTCGGAGAAAGGTGGCGTGTCCATGCGCGTGCGGGGTGAGGCAACCTCAGCGATGACAACGCCAGGCGACCTGAGAAAAAAGCCGGAAAAAACTATAACCTCCGGCGGGGGGGCGGAGACTGACCGGCAATCCGTCCATGGCAAGCTTGGAATCGCTTGGATCAGCTAACGGTTTCACGCAGATCCGCGATCAGCCGCGCGTCGTCGTCCCGCCTGAGTCCGGCGAACGCCGAGGACAGGTTGAGCAGCACCCGCTGCAGGATGACCGCGGGCGCGGCCTGCCCCTCCAGCGCGGCCCGCTGTTCCGGCCCCAGGTCGGGGTGTTCCTCCAGCAGCGAGGCGAGCGGATGGCTGCGCCCGCCGTCGAAGCAATCCACGATCGCCGGGCCGTACTCGCCCGGGATTTTCGACAGGAAGTGCCCGGGGAAATTCACGCCGGCGACCTCGAGCCCGAGCCGCTGGGCGACCAACCCGTAGATCAGGCAGAGACCGATCGGATTCGAAACCCCTTCCGTGAGCGCGTAGGCGAGATCGGAATTGCGAGGATCGTAGTAAGCCTCGCGGTTGCCCCGCAGCCGGCCGCTCTCGAACAGGAAGCGCCGCAGCGCGTCCTCGGAAACGCCCGCGCCCTGCTCCTCGGCCTCTTCGGCGAGAAGATCCAGCGCGTCCGGCAACGGCTGACGGATGGCCACCCCGTCGTGCAGGAAATCGGACAGCAGCCGCAGCAGATGCTCGAGCGTGTCCCAGTCGTCGCCCAGCCCGCCCGTCGGCACGGCCCATTCGCGGCGCAGCGTCTCGCGCCGCGCCGGATGCAGCAGCCCGGACAGCAGCTCGCGCTCGAGACCGCCGCCCTGCCAGCCGAGCTCGGCGAGCGCATCGCCCAGATCACCGCTCGTCGCCGCCAGGCGCTCCGCCACGCGGACCCGCACCTCGGGCGTCTCGTCGTCCAACAACCGGAGCAACGCCCTCAACTCGGCTTCCACCGGAACCCCCGCGTTCATGAGTCCATCTTCGTGTATCGGTTCCGCTTCGCCATGCCCCGTTGCATCGTTTTCCGGACGCCCGCGGAAGAAAAATGCGCCCGCCCCGCGGCGGTTTCGTCACACCGCCCGCTTCATGCGGGCACAAAAAAAGCCGCGCGAGCGGCTTGCTTTGATCCGGACGAATGGTGCGCGATACAGGGTTCGAACCTGTGACCCCTACCGTGTCAAGGTAGTGCTCTACCACTGAGCTAACCGCGCGTTCCGGGTCGAGGCCGGGAGGCTAGGAACGGACCCGCGGCTTTGCAAACTCTTTTTGGAGATTTTTTCCGAGGCACGTCGCCCGGCGTGTTTCGAGGTGCGAAGACGGGGAGCCCGAAGACTCCCCGCCCCCTCCAAACCATCTACTCCACGCGAACAGTCCGATCGCCGACGGGCGTGACGATGCTGTTGGCGGTTGACGGGTTAAGCTTTCTTTTTGGCGGCCTTCTTGGCCGCTTTCTTCGCCGGGGCCTTTTTGGCGACCTTCTTGGCCGCTTTCTTGGCCGGTGCCTTCTTGGCGACTTTCTTGGCGGCCTTTTTCGCGGCTTTCTTGGCCACCTTCTTCACCGCTTTCTTGGCGGCCTTCTTCGCCACGGTTTTCTTGGCCGCTTTCTTCGCCGCCTTCTTGGCGCTCTTCGCGACCTTCTTGGCGGCTTTCTTCGCGACCTTCTTCACCGCTTTCTTGGCCGGAGCTTTCTTCGCGGCTTTTTTGGCGGCCTTCTTCGCGGCTTTCTTCGCCGGAGCCTTTTTGGCGACCTTCTTCACCGCTTTCTTGGCGGCCTTCTTCGCCGGCGCTTTTTTAGCGGGCGCCTTCTTCGCTGTTTTTTTCGCAGCCATGGTTTTGTGTCGTTTGAGTTCGCGTTCGATGTTGGATTTCTCATCCGGGGTCAGATTCCCGGCGGAGAGCAGCGCGAGGACCGCCTCTCCGAGACGCCCCCCGAAAGCGTTGGTCAGGAACTCGTGGATCGCCCTGCGGACGATCGTCTCCTGAGAATAAGCAGCCTCGTAGACATGGGCGCGACCGACTCGCACCCGCTTCACCAACTTCTTCCGCTCCAAGCTCTGCATCACGGACAGCACCGTGGTGTAGGCCCGGTCCTTCCCGTCCGGCAGGATCTCCAACACCTTCGCAACCGTCGAAGGACCTTCATGCCAGAGGACCGAAAGGGCCTGCAGCTCGAGATTGGAGGGATGACTTGGCCGCGACATGACTTTGATAGCCTTGTTGGTTACACCATGAAACTAGTAGTTTATGAAGACGTCAAGTTCATTCTGACAGGTTTTTAGGAAAAATTAATCTAACGTCCGCGTCTTCCGTCATCCCCGGCCGACGGACGGCAAACGTCGTAGCAACACGCGCCTCAGTGCGCGTGCTCGTCGGTCTCGACCGCGGGCCGCTTGATGGCGGGCGCGAGCTTGCCGAGCGCCTCCCACAGCTCGTCGCGCGAGACGTGGCCGTTGAACAACACGCGACCTTCCGGCGAGACCAGCGCGACGACCGGGATGCTCTGCACGCGCAGCGTCCGGTTCAACGGAACGGCCGCGTCGTCGATCAGCCACGCGCCGCTCGGCTTCGCGCCGGACTTGGCGAGCATCGCGCGCGCTTGTTCGCGCGACTTCGGCGAATCGTCCGCGAGGATCGAGACGAAGGCGATTCCGTTGGACTCGAGATCGCGCGCCATGGCGGTGAACTCCGGCAGCGTGTCCTCGCTCTCGCGGCTCCATGGCACCCAGAAGTGCAGCAGCAGCGCCTTGCGATCGCGCAGCGCGTCCGCGAGCTTCACCGTACCCTCGCCATCCAACCGCGCGAAGGCGGATTGGAGATCGAGCTTCACCTCGCGCATCGCCTCGGCCATGCGCAGGCGCTCGATGTGCGGCGCGAAGGCGGCTCCCTGGCGCGGGCTGAGCCAGAAGGCCTCGGTGATGTGGCGTTTGAACGCGTCGCGGTCGCCCTGCTTGAGCGAGGCGATCGCCTGGACGTATTCGACCACCGCCAGCCAGTCCTCGTTGACGGCGAAAATCTCCGAATCGGCGAGCTTGAAGCCGTCCTTGCGGGCGAGGAACTCGGGCAGCATCGCGGCGACGCCGTCGTCGTCCTGACGATCGACGGCGTACAGGAAGCGCGCCTCCAACAGCGCCTGCTCGCTCACGCCGAGCTTCTTCGCCGCGTCCACCGCCTTGGCGAAAGCGTCCGGTGATTCGCGCTCGGACAACACCCGCTCGATCGCGGCCTCGCGCGTGGCGGCGGCGGGCTCCGGTTTGGCGGCGGCTTTGTCCTCCGCCGCGGCGGCGAGGGAAACGAGGCACAGGGGAAGCAACAGCGGGCGCATGACGGTAAAAGAAAACCGCCGGCGGCGGAGGCCACCGGCGGCGGTTGGATCGTTCAGCGGGCGGGGATCTGCAGCTTCTGACCGATGACCACCGTGTCCTTGGTCATGCCGTTCGCCTTCTTCAGCGCGTCGACGCTCACGCCGTACTTGCGGCTGATCGCCCACAGCGAGTCGCCCTTCGCGACGGTGTGGATCGTGCCGGAGAGCGCGACGTTGGACGGTGCAGCGGCCGTGGATGAAGGCGCGGACGGCTTGTGCGGAGCGGGCTTCGGCGCGCCCGGAGCGATCCCCGGATCGACGATGGCGCTGTCGACGGGCGGCGGCGCGCTCTGGCGGCCGGTGTTTTCCTCGTAGGCAGCCGGGGTGTCGTAGACCGGGTTCGACGCGGGCGCGGCCGGAGCCTCGGCGGCCGGTTGCTGCGGCGTCGGCTGGGCGGCGGTCTGCGCCCCATACTGCGGCGCGCCGTAGGAGTTGGAGGTGTCGTAGGCGGTGTCGGCGTTCCCCTTGTTGAAGCAGGAGGCCAAACCGAGGGCGAGCGCCGGGAAAAGGGCGAGGCGGAGAGAGGTCATGAGTTTCATGTAACAGCAGATGAGCGGGTTGGGAAGAGCGCGCGTTCCGGTTTCACCGTGGAAACGTTGCGGACCGCGCGGCTCGTTCACCGGAGTTCAGCGGAAGCGGAAAAATCCGTCGGTCGCCGCACGGACGTGCGCCGCGAGCTCTTCCAACGATTGTCCGCGCAGTGCGGCGAGCCGCTCGGCGACCAAGCGCGTGAACGCCGGCTCGTTGCGTTTGCCTCGGTGCGGCTCGGGCGCGAGGTAGGGCGAATCGGTCTCCAACAAAAACGTTCCGTCCGGACACCGCGCCGCGGTTTCCCTCACGTCGCGAGCGCTCTTGAAGGTGGCGACGCCGCCGAAGGACACCAGGCCGCCGCATTCGATCACCAGCCGCGCGTTCTCCCACGGGCCGATGAAGCAGTGGAAAACGGCGCGGGTTTTTCCCGCATGCTCTTTATATAGGGCGAGCGCGTCGCGGAACGAAGCGTCGCCCGCCTTGTCGCGGGTGTGGATGACGACGTTCAAGCCGCTGCGCGCGGCGAGCTCGAAGTGCTGGCGGAGGAACTCGCGCTGCCGCTCGCGGTAGGCGCCTTCCTCCCAACCGTCCGGCGCGGGATGGAAGTAATCGAGGCCGGTCTCGCCGATGGCGCACACGCGGGGATCGGCAAGATGCGCGGCGATTCGCCCGACCGCGTCGTCCGGCACCTCGTGCACGCTGCAGGGGTGGATGCCGAGGCAGGCGTGCACGTTCGGAAACGCGCCGGCGATCTCGAGGTTCGCCTCCAGATCGTCGAGCGCCGTCGCCAGCGTGACGATGCGATCGACCCCGGTCTCCATCGCGCGCCGGACCAGATCCGGCACTTCCTCGCGGGCGAATCGATGACTGGCGAGATGGGCGTGGGAATCGGTGAGCATGAAAGCGTGGAACGGATGGCGGAGAGCGAAGAGGCGGAGCGAACCGCCGCGTTCGCCCGAAGAAGAATCGCAAGAACCTCAATCGTGCAAGTAAGCGCGCGGGCGGTAAAGCCATGCGAAGGGCACGGAGACGATGGCGGTGGCGAGCACCAGACAGGTGAAGAAGCGGAAATACGCCGCGCCTTCGAGCTTGCTCTGGCCGCCGCTGAATTCCACCCGGCGGAATCCCGCCTCGACCGGCGCTTCGGCGAGCCCGAGCTGGCGTTTGCGCCGCGCCAGCCACGAATCCTTCTCCACGGTTCCGCCGCCTGCCGCCTTTTCCAAAAGAATCCCCTGGTCCCAGTCCGTTTGCCCGCGCTTGTCGGGCCCGGCGCTGACGATGCGGGCGTGCGCGGAATCGAGCAGATCGTAGCGCAACGGATTGCCCCACGGATCCTTCAGCCCGGCCAGCAGCGCGCGGCCGGCCTCACCCGACGGCAGCGATTCGCCCGCGCTCGCCTCGATCCGCGCCGCGGCGGCATGATAGATCGCCCGGCCGGGAATCTCCAGCGACTCGATCCGGCCCCGCTGGCAGCGCGCGACGAAATCGTCGTCGGTGCCGATCGACCCGTCATGACCGGGCAGCACGACGTTGCGCGGCGATTCCCGCCAGTCCACCGGCAGCGCGGCGATCGCCCGCTGGAACTGCCGCTCCGCCGCCGACGGGATCGCGATGAAGTGGTTCACCTGCGCGGTGAACTGGTTGCCGCCCCACACCGACAGCCAGAACAAGGCCATGATCATCGACTTCATCGCCTTCGGCGCCTGGGTGTAGGCGAACTCGAGCCCGACGATCGACACCATGATCTCGGACGCCGTGATCACGAAATACGCGAGGATCTGCCAGCCGACCGATGGCCGCTGGCCGGCGTCGATCCACGTCTGCGCCAGCGTGACCAAGCCGAACGACGCCGCCATCAGGAACAAGCCGAGGCCGATCTTGCGCAGCGGCGTGAGCGGAAACACCCGGTTGATCGCCGGATAGAGGACGAAGGTGAACAGCGGGATGTAAACCAGGATCAGGATCGGGTTCACCGCCTGGATCTGCGATTCGAGCCAGTCGACGCCGAGGAAGCGCAGGTTCATCCGCTCCGCCTGGAGCACCCACGACGAACCCGTCTGGTCGTAGAGCGACCAAAAGATCGCGATGAAGGCGAACAGGGGGATCAGCTTGCCCAGCGCGACGATCCCCTCGCGGGAAAACGCCTCCTTGAAGAAACCCGCGCCCGCCGGCGGGATGTGGACGAAGCGGTTGCGGCCGAGCCAGAACAGGAACGTGGCGATCGCCATCAGCACGCCCGGCACGCCGAACGCCCAGTGCGGTCCGTGTTTTTCCAACAGCCACGGCGTCAGCAGCGTCGAGAAGAACGAGCCGAAATTGATCGAGAAATAGAACCAGTTGTAGATCCGCGACAGCAGGTGGTGGTTCCGCTTGCCGAACTGGTCGCCGACATGCGCCGAGACGCACGGCTTGATCCCGCCCGAGCCGAGGCAGATCAGCGACAGTCCGGCGAACAACCACCAGCCGGAGTTCCCGAACGTCCCCATACACGCCAGCGCGGCGTGGCCGAGGCAGTAGACGATCGAGAGCCACAGGATCGTCCGGTATTTGCCGGAAAACACGTCGGCGAGCAGCGCGCCGAGCAGCGGCGTGAAATACACCCAGCTCGTGAACTGGTGGTAATACTCGACCGCCTCGGTGTCGCTGACCGTTCGCCCGCCGGAGCCGTCCATGTAGCGGAGGAACTGCGCCATGAACACGACCAGGATCGTGCGCATGCCGTAGAACGAAAACCGCTCCGCCGCCTCGTTGCCGATGATGAACGGAATGCCCGGCGGCATCCGGTCGGTTTCCAGCGGGGTGGTGCGGGGCATGGCGGGAGACGGAAGACTGGAAGACACAAGACGGAAGACTCAGACTCGGGAAAGGCGCATCGGCTTTCTTCGTCTTCTGTCTTCCGTCTTCAAGTCTTGAGTCTCGTCACCACCGGATCGCCGCGGCGGCCCAGGTCAGGCCCGCGCCGAAGACGACCAGCACGATGTTGTCGCCGCGTTTGAAGGCGCCGGAACGGTTCGCCTCGTCGAGCGCGATCGCGACCGCGGCGGCCGAGGTGTTGCCGTATTTGTGCAGGTTCACGAACACGCGCTCGTTCGGCACCGCGAGGCGGTCGGCGATGGCGTCGATGATGCGCAGGTTCGCCTGATGGGGAATCACGCAGGCGATGTCCTCGGGCTTGAGATTGGCGCGTTCGATCACCTTCTCCGCCGCTTCCTTCATGCGGGTGACGGCGTGTTTGAAAACCTCCTTGCCGAGCATCGCCAGCGTCGCAAGCTGGTCGCCGGCGTTGTCGATCGTGATCGGGCAGGCGGAACCACCACCCGGGATGTTGAGCAGGTGCGTCTGGTTGCCGTCGGTGCCCATCTCAGTGGCGAGGATCTCGCCCTCGCCCGGTTGGGCAGCGCGCAGCACGGCGGCGCCGGCACCATCGCCGAACAACACGCAGGTGCCGCGGTCGTTCCAGTTCACGAAGGCGGAAAGCTTCTCCGCGCCGATGATCAGAGCGTTCTTGAACGCGCCGTCGGAGATCAGGCGCTTGGCGATCTTCATCGCGTAAAGGAAACCCGAGCAGGCGGCGGAAATGTCGAAGGCCACCGCGCGGTGCGCCCCCAGCGCGCGCTGCACGTAGCAGGCGGTCGCCGGCGTCAGCGTGTCCGGCGTGATGGTGGCGACGATGATCAGTTCGACCTCGTTGGCGGCGAGGCCGGCCTGCTCGAGCGCGCGCTCGGCGGCGCGGGTCGCCAGGTGCGAGGTGAACTCGCCCTCCGCCGCGATCCGGCGCTCCTTGATGCCGGTGCGGGTGACGATCCACTCGTCGGAAGTATCGACCCGCTTGGAGAGCTCCTCGTTGCTGAGGATTTTCTCCGGAACATAGCTGCCGGTGCCGGCGATCGTGACCGCGATTTGACTCATGACGGGCGGAAAGGTGGGACGTTCTCCCGGCGGCGTAAATCGCAAATGCCGCGAACCGCGCCGGGAGTGGGGATTGGAACGAAAATCGGAAACTCAGGCGGACGGCGTCGCCCGCGCGGCGGCCGCGGCGGCCACCGCCTCCTCAATGTGCGGATTGACGCGGTGCTCGACGGTCTCGAGCGCCACGCGGATCGCGTTGCGCACGGCCAGCGCGCTCGATCCGCCGTGGGCGATGATGACCACGCCGTTCACGCCGAGCAGCGGACTGCCGCCATAGGTCTCGTAGCTGCTCTTTTCCTTGAGCGCCTTGAACGCGCCCTTGGCCATCAGCGCGCCGAGCACCCGCAGCGGGCTCGCCTTGATCTCGGCCTTGAGCCACTTCGACACCGCCTTCGCGGTCGCCTCGCAGCTTTTCAACACCACGTTGCCGGTGAAGCCGTCGCACACGACGACGTCCAGTTCGGTCTCGAACAGGTCGTGACCCTCGACGTTGCCGACGAAATGGATCCCCGGCGTGTCCTTCAGCAGCTTGAACGTCTCCTTGGTGAACGTGGTGCCCTTCTCGTCCTCCTCGCCGTTGGACATCAGGCCGACCTTCGGGTCGCCCTTGCCCAGCACGTGGCGGGCGAACGCCGTGCCCATCAGCGCGTAGGCGACGAGGTGCTCGGGCTTCGCCTCCGGGTTCGCCCCGGCGTCGAGGATGTTGCACAGGCCGTGCTCGTTCGGCAGCGCCGAGGCGATGCCCGCGCGGTCGACGCCCGGCAGCGTGCGCAGCTTCAGCGTCGCGGCGGCCACCGCGGCACCGGTGTTGCCGGCGGAAACGAAGGCGTCGGCCTTCCCCTCCTTCACCAGGTCCATCGCGATGCTGATCGACGACTGCTTCTTGCGGCGCACGGTTTTCGCCCCCGGCTCGGCCATGCCGATCACCTCCGGCGCGTGCACGATGCTCACCCGCGGATCGGCGAGATTGAGGCCGTGTTTCTTGCACTCGGCCTCCAGCACGGCCTGATCGCCGACGAGGAACAGATGCTTGAGCTTCGGGTAAAAGCGAAGGGCGTCGAGCGCCCCGCCGATGTTCACGGCGGGCGCGTGATCACCGCCCATTGCGTCCAAGGCGACTTTCATGCGGAAACGGAAGGAGAAAAAACAGATTCGGAGTACGCCAAATCACCGCGACGGATGCACTCCGGCGCGGTGACCTGGGAAAAATCTCATCGCGGGGAAACGCTTACAGCGCTTCGACCTCGAGCACCTGGCGGCCGCGGTAGTTACCGCAGGACGGGCACGCGATGTGCGACGGAACGCGGGTACCGCATTCCGGGCAGCTCTTGAGGATGGGGGCGCGCCAGCGGGTTGCGCCTCGGCGCATCTTCGAGCGGCTCTTGGATTGGCGACGCTTAGGAACGGCCATGGTAGTGAGTCAGTTAAGGGTTGTCCTTGAAGTCCTTTAACGCGTCGAGTGCGGCCCAACGGTCGTCGGACCCGGCGCGGGGGGCGGTCTCTACGTCATCTTCGCCCGCTTTGTCTACTGCTAAATAGCGAGAATCGATTTCGCAGTGCTGCGGCTCGTCCGCCTCATCGCACCGCGGATCGACCGGAAAGTGGATCAAAAGCTCCTCGCGGACCGCCTCCGTGGCGTCGATTTCGCCCTCCGCCTCGATCTCCAGCGACACCGCCGCCCGCTCCACCCGCACCGTCTGGATGAAGGGATGCAGCGTGCGCACGCAGGTGAACTCGAACGGCGCCGACAGCGTGCCCGTCAGCAGCAATTCCGAGCCGAACCGCTGCGCCAACAGCTCGTAGGACAACGGCCCCACCGGCTTCGCATCCTCCTCCGGCAGCTCGAAAATCTCCGGCGGCAGCTCCCCGGCGTATTCCTTGCCCTCTTCCGGCAAGTTCCCGAGGTCGATCAACAAACGTCGCGACATGCCCGCAACATACGGCCCGATCCGCCACCGGCAAGCCCCCGCTGGAAGCCCCCGCCGGGACCTCGCGACGCCAAACGCCCACTCCGGGACCACGGGCGACCCAGCCGACCCCCACTGCCGATCCGCAAGTTTGGCCCATCACGCCCCCAGCGGCGCCACCCAAACCCCTTCCCCCACTCCGAAATCCGCAATTCTTCAAAAAATCCCGCCTCACTCTCAAGCGCTTGCCCCGAAAGACGTCGCACGAACCCCCAATTCTTAACTTTTCCTAAAAGATCTTTTTGGAATTTCCGCCCACACCCCAAAACCGGCCATAGCCCGAAAATTTTCCCACCCCCAAGCCCCCCTTTTTCTCCCGCCGGAAAGCCCTTCATTTTCCAAGGTTTCGCGATTTACCCGCAATCCCGCTCATGGGAAAAACCACCATATGTAGTATTGTGAATAATTTGTGAACACCATATGAGCAAAAGCGGCATTGACCGTGCTTCCCGGGTTCTGGCACTGTCACCCACGCTCCGCGCCTCCCGGGCGCGCCTGCCAGCCCCAACGCTCCCTTCCTCGCTCCCGTCCCCATGTCCGCCACCACCACCGTCACTCTCGGCAACCGCACCTTCGAACTCGACCGCGAAAAGGCCGAAGCCGCCTTCGCCGCCAAGAGGGTCATCAACGGCCGCGACACGATGTTCTTCAACATCCTCCCGCTGAAATACCAGTGGGCGTACGACCTGTACAAGACGATGAAGAACAACCACTGGGAGCCCGAGGACATCACCATGCAGAAGGATGTCGAGCAGTGGCGCTCGGACGACATCAGCGACGTCGAACGGTGGATCATCAAGATGGGCATCGGCTACTTCTCGGCCGCCGAAGGCATCGTCGGCGACAACGTCCTCCACGTCGTCCGCGAGGTCGTCACCGCCCCGGAGCTCAAGCTCGTGCTCGGCCGCCACGCCCACGAGGAGAACATCCACGCCGACAGCCTCGTCTACATGCTCTCGTCGCTCGGCCTGAACCCGCACGAGTGCGAGGCGATGTTCGAGGACATCCCGACCATCAAGGAGAAGAACCACTTCGTCGTCTCGAACTCCCGCGCGCTGCGCCGCGACATCGACCTCACCGTCACCGCCAACAAGCAGGCGCTCGCGAAGAACATCTTCCTGTTCGGCCAGGTCATGGAAGGCACCCAGTTCTACGGCCTGTTCGGCATGATCCTCAGCCTCTACCGCCAGAACAAGTTCCCGGGCATCGGCCAGATGTTCCGCTACACGCTGCGCGACGAATCGAACCACATCGAGGTCTTCCGCAACCTGCTCATGGACCTCGTCGACGAAAACCCGGACATCTGGACCGACGAGTTCAAGGCAGACCTCCGCGCCACCATGGCCGAAGGCATCCGCCTCGAGAAAAAGTTCATCCGCGACTGCCTGCCGGTCGCCGGCATCGGCCTGAACGCCGAGGACTTCGAAACCTACATCGACTACATCGCCGACCGCCGCCTCGCGTCCTGCGGCCTGGCCCCGCTCAACGATTCCGTCTCGAACCCGTTCCCGTGGCTCGCCGAGATGATGGACATCAAGAAGGAGACCAACTTCTTCGAAGGCCGCGTCACCGAATACCAGAAAGCTTCCGCCCTCGCCGCCGTCGACGACGACGAACTCTGAACCGTGGCTGCGGCGTCTCGCCGCAGGCCGTGCCCGGACCGTCCCGGTCCGGTTCTTCAAAAGATCCGAAGCCAAGCAATCAACCACACATGCGCTCGAACCTAGCCACCGCCCTAATCGCAGCCCTGTGCGGATGCGTGGCTTCTTGCGCCACCCATCTTCCTCAAAAGCAGAGTTTGAGCGGCAAATACCAATCGATCGATGCTCAAGCCGACTCCCAGCTCAGCTTGGAAGTGCGCCAACAGGATCAATCCGCAGCGCTCAGCTTCTCCGCTGGCAATACAAGTGGCCGTGGAACCGCACCGGACGGAACTGGCGAAGGTCAAATTGCCTCCGACGGCAGCCTCCATTTCCAATTCGAAGACAGCTTCGGCAACAAGGGCAACGGAGTCTTCAAGACCGCCGGAGCCCAATATCTTCTCACTCTGAACGCCACTTCCGTCACCGAACCGCGCGCTTTGACGCACTACGGCGCACGAATCCTCCAGAAGAAATCCGCTTCTTCCACTGCTCACTGATCACCGCCCCATGACCCAGGAAACCCGCCAGATTTCCGCCATGCTGCAGGGCCTCATCCGCAGCATCGACGCCCGCCGCACCTCTTCCTAGGTCCAGAACCCCGCTAGCCCAGTCTTCTCTTCCTGAAAACTGAAAACTGAAAACTAGCAAACTTCCTCAGCCTTAAAAAACCCCGTCCCAACCTTTTTAAGCAAATGTACCGCTCTCTCAACCTCGCCGAAGACCTCGCCCTCAAGCAAGTGGTCACCGACCGCTTCAATCTCCCCGTCAACGAGCGAAGCTTCGCTTGGCGAGAAGTGGTCCCCAGCGAGCAGAAAAACCCCGCGCTCGACATCCTCGTCACCAAGGGCACGACCGAATCCCACTTCTCGCTCGCCGACGTCGCCGAGGCCATCGGCAATTCGCTCACCGACCTGCTGGTCGCCCGCGAGCAGGAGGAAGCCACCATCTTCACCGAGGCGAACCGCAAGTTCGTCGCCGACGTCGCCCATTCGGTCGCCGCCGCCCTCACCCGCACGCTGGAGGAAGGCAACCGCCTCCGCCTGTCCGAGGCCGACCTTTATCTGCTCATCGAAAAGGCCCTCTTGGAAAACGACGCCTACGACGTCGCCAAGTCGCTCGCCTTCCGCCGTTCGCTTGAGAAAAACGGCAGCGTCGACCTCCATTCCGGTCCGCAGACGCTTCCGGTCCGCCTGATCCGTCGCAACGGCAACGTCGTGCCGTGGTCGGAGACCAAGATCGAAATCGCCGTTCGCAAGGCCTTCCTCAACATCAAGGAAAACCCCGAGCCGGCGATCGACATCGCCCGCGGGGTGACCGAACGCATCCGCCGCGGCGACCAGTCGTTCGTCCACATCGAGGACGTGCAGGACATGGTCCAGGAGGAGCTGATGCGCCAGGGCCACTTCAAGGCCGCCGAGCACTTCATCCTCTACCGCGCCCAGCGCGCCCGTCTCCGCGAGGAGCAGGCCACGACCACCGAGGACCCGAACCAGGAGTTCTTCATCACCGTCACCCAGGACGACGGCAAGTCGATCATGTGGGACGGCTCGGAGCTCAAGAAGCGCATCGGCTTCGCCTCCATCGGCCTCGACCTGTGCCTCAGCGAAATCGAGATCGAGCGCGAACTCCGCCGCTCGGTCGGCACCATGATTTCCGAGAAGGACCTCAAGAACACGATCATCCTCAACGCCAAGGCGCTGATCGAAAAAGACGCCGACTTCGCGAAATTCGCCGGCCGCATCCTGCTTTCCTACATCTACGAGGAAGTCCTCGCCTGGAGCATCCAGAAGGACGGCATCGAACGCCTCAAGGACGCCCACAAGCAGGCGTTCAAGAACTACCTGAAATACGGCGTCGCCATCAAACGCCTCCACCCCGAGCTGCTCGAGTCCTTCGACCTCGACACGCTGGCCGACGCCCTCGACCCGACCGCCGACCTCGACTTCGACTACCTCGGCATTCAGACGATGTATGACCGCTACCTCATCGTCGACAAAACCCAAGGCCGCCCGCGCCGCCTGGAAACGCCCCAGTTCTTCTGGATGCGCGTCGCCATGGGCCTCTTCAAGAAAGAGGAAACGAAGCGCGAGGACTGGGTCGTCCGCCTCTACAACCTCTACAAGGGCCGCCGCTTCTGCTCGTCCACCCCGACGCTCTTCAACTCCGGCACCCTCCACAGCCAGCTCTCGTCCTGCTACCTCTACAAGGTCGACGACTCCATCGAGTCGATCATGATCCGCGGCATCGCCGAAAACGCCTTCCTCTCGAAATGGGCGGGCGGCCTCGGCGGTTCGTGGACGGCCGTGCGCGGCACCGGCGGCTACATTCAAGGCACCAACGGCGAGTCGCAGGGCATCATCCCGTTCCTGAAGCTCCACAACGACCAGCTCGTCGCGGTCAACCAGGGCGGCAAGCGCCGCGGCTCCGGCTGCGCCTACCTCGAAAGCTGGCACAACGACATCGAGGACTTCCTCGAACTGCGCAAGAACGTCGGCGACGAACGCCGCCGCTGCCACGACATGAACACCGCGAACTGGATTCCGGACTTGTTCATGAAGCGCATGGAAGAACGCGGCACCTGGACGTTGTTCCGCTCCAACGAGGTGCCCGACCTCCACAACCTCTACGGCAAGGCGTTCGAACAGCGCTACACCGAGTACGAAGCCCTCGCCGCCGAGGGCAAGATCTGGTCCCGCCAACTCCCGGCCATCGAGTTGTGGAAGGGCATGCTGAAGATGATCTTCGAAACCGGCCACCCGTGGATCACCTTCAAGGACCCCTGCAACGTCCGCTCGCCGCAGGACCACGCCGGCGTCATCCATTCGTCGAACCTCTGCACCGAGATCACGCTCAACACGTCCGATGAGGAAACCGCCGTCTGCAACCTCGGCTCGGTGATCCTCGACACGCACGTGACGAAGGACGGCGCGCTCGACCATGAGATGCTGAAGGAGACGATCACCGTCGCCATCCGCGCGCTCGACAACGTCATCGACATCAACTTCTACCCGACCCAGGCCGCGGCCACCGCCAACTCGCGCCACCGCCCGATCGGCCTCGGCGTGATGGGCCTGCAGAACGCCCTCTACAAGCGCGGCCTGTCGTTCGCCTCCGACGCCGCCGTCGAGTTCAACGACGAGTTCATGGAAGCGATCGCCTACTACGCGTATGGCTCGTCCTCCGACCTCGCCGCCGAACGCGGCACGTATTCGTCCTACCAGGGCTCGAAGTGGTCGCGCGGCCTGCTCCCGCAGGACACCGTCGACCTGCTCGAAGACGAACGCGGCAAGACCATCGACGTCCCCCGCGGCGGCAAGATGGACTGGTCGGTCGTCCGCGAAAAAATCGCCAAGCACGGCATGCGCAACTCCAACGTGCTCGCCATCGCCCCGACCGCGACGATTTCCAACATCACGGGCACGACGCCCTGCATCGAGCCGAACTACAAGAACCTCTACGTGAAGAGCAACCTGAGCGGCGACTTCATCGTCCTCAACGCCGAGCTCGTGAAGGATCTGAAAAAGGCCGGCCTCTGGGGTCAGGAAATGCTCGACCAGCTCAAGTACTTCGACGGCGAGCTCGACGCGATCGACGACATCCCGGAAGCGCTCAAGCACAAGCACAAGACCGTCTTCGGCGTCGGTTTCGAGTTCATCATCGACGCCGCCGCGCGCCGCCAGAAGTGGATCGACCAATCGCAGTCGGTGAACCTCTTCCTCGCCACCCCGGACATGAAGACCCTGTCGCACATGTACCGCCGCGCCTGGGACAAAGGCCTCAAGACCACCTACTACCTCCGCACCCTCCAAGCCTCGAACATCGAAAAGGCGACCATCGACGTCAAAAAGGAAGTCCGCGGCGGCATGGGTGTGACTCCGGCGAAGACCTACACGGCAGAGGAAAAGAACGCCTGCTCACTCGACGCCATGCTCAACGGCGGGACGTGCGAGGCTTGCCAGTAAAGCGATCCCTATCTTACCCATCTCGAAATATCAAATAACCGCGCAAAGCATGCTGCTCGCTTGACGCTACCCAATAGCGGGGAGCGAGCAGCTCGGCATCGAGACAAAATGAGTTAACAACCAAGCAATTAACCACATGTCCCCCCAGGCATCACACTCTCGCCCAGCAGAAACATTAGTTGGAAAAGATATCGGCAACGGATGGACAATTGTCTCTCTGATCAAACGAAGTCCGAGCGCCACTGGCGGAAAATTTTCCGTCGGCTACGAGGCCCAGCATTCTGACGGGCGCAAAGGTTTCCTTAAAGCCATCGATCTTACCGAGGTGCTACAAGCACCCGACACGATGAAGGCAATGCAGGCGATAAGCGAAGCCTACAATTTTGAAGTCACCATCTGCAAGCAATGCAAAGAACTCAAAAATGTAGTGTCGATATTTGAGCATGGGGAATTCTCCACCGGGCACGGATTTCCGGGCATCGACAAGGTTTTCTATTTACTCTTTGAATCCGCTGATGGAGACCTCCGAGAGATTCTCGACAGAGAGCACCGGCATGACGACCTTATCTGGAAACTCCGCACTTTGAGAAATGTAGCTGCTGGATTAGGCCAGTTACACGCAAGCGGAATTACCCACCAAGATCTAAAACCATCCAACATACTAGGATTTAGCGAAAACCTATTCAAATTAGGCGACTTGGGATGCTCAAGCGCCGCCACCATCATTGGGCCGCGCGACAGAGTCAGAATACCAGGAGACACCGGTTACGCCCCAATCGAGCTTTTTTACAGCGGACACAAACAAAGCTTTTTTGACAGGTGCGCAGCTGACCTATATCTACTTGGCAGCTTAATCTTTTTCCACTTCGGCGCGACCTCGGCGAAATCAGCCCTGATTGCAGCAAGACGCCGAATCCCTCACGAAATCACTAACATATTCGACCTCGACCTCCCCCATTGGCAGCAAGCGTTCGCCTATTCCTTGGATGAATTATCAGAATCCATGGGCGCCACCAACATACCGCTCCCAGTAGCCAACGGATTAATTGAATTACTAAGCGAGCTTTGCGAACCCAACCCAGCGCGTAGAGGAAGCCGAAAGAGAATTGCAGCCAAACCCGATCAGCGCCTTTTGCTTCGTCGCTACGAAAGCAAGCTTTTACATCTCGAGCGACTTGCTTGGACTCTTCAGTAATGAACGCGAGCAACATTGACCACGTTCCCCGCATTTTTCTTCCTCGTTGGATTCCAACCAATGTTGGAACAATTTCCAAGGACACACGTACATCTCTCGCTGCCGAACTGCAGGACACGTTCGAGTCCCATTTTTCAGATTGGAAAAAGGAGCAAAGCCTTTCGAGCGCTGAAGCTCTAGTCGCCTACGCAATATCGACAGAACGACCATTTGACTCATCGATAGCCTGCGCCGCTAAATTCGTAATCGAAAACGCCCCTACTTCATTAAGCGCCAAGCACAGCAAGGAACTCTTAGAAGGCGCCAGCCCGCTTGCCGACACTACAATTTATCATAAAATCGCCAGCACTAGAAGAATCGCGAGAAAGTATCCATTCTCGGCTCTAGTTTGGTCCGACCTTGCCTACTATCACTGTCTAACTGGCAATAGAAAATCCGCAAGAGCAGCAGCAATTGCAAGCGATCATGTTTCTAGTGGCGCCCCGTCTGAGGTCCTCCCATTTTCCCGCTGCATGGTCCACTTAGACGAACCGGAGCACGCTTTGCGCTCCACAAGAGCAAGTCTAAAGCTAAACCCAACACCAGCGGTAATAAGCACAGAAATGGCCATCTGCCAGATTTTAGACACTTCAACCAAACATTACCACAATGCAATAAAGCTCATCGCATCCAAAAACATCACCCCCCAAGAAGACGCAAAACTCCGGGCCAGCATAGCTACAGAATTTGTCAATTCGGGCTCGGACCGCAAAGCCAAAAAAATAATATCCGGCATACAGATAAACCCAGACGAGAACACCTTAGCTCAATTGGTTTGGCTCAGCGGCGTATTAGGGCTGGAGTTAAACCCTGCTTCCGCAGGATTAAAGGAGGCAAATGAAGCTATCGCTAGAGCAGCGTATCAAGAGAGGGATTACGCCCTGTGTCTAAAAGCCACAGAAGGTTGGTGCGCCTTCCAACCATTTAGCGTAACCGCTATCAGTTTCGGATCCTACGTGGCAGGATTTTTGACGGACGATCATGAGAGGTCTTTGAAACTCCTCCAGCAGGGGCAAATCGTTGGAGCAGAGAGTTTCACCATTTGGAATAATTCCGCCTTCGATTACTCAAAGTTAGATCGCCTCAAGGAAGCCGAACGTGCACTTCAAATGGCCTCTCGATGCGCTATCACAGATGAAGACAGAGATGTATTAAACGCAACAACGGGACTCTACCTTATCCGAAAGGGAAGCGCAGCATCTGGCGAAGCACTTTATCGCCAATCGATTAAAAACTTCATGTCCCGAAAGGATCTCCGGTCCGCCTCAATTGCGTCCCTGATGTGCGCAGAAGAACTATCTCGCGTAGGAAACTCGGATGCCGCAACCTTGCTGCAGGAAGCAAATAAATTAGCAGAAGAAGGGAAGCACCCTCGAATTCTAGAGGCCGTCCAAATGATAAGGAAAAAAATATCAAAGGGATTCGATTGAATGGGGTCCTCACATCTTGTCATCCCCGGTATTTTCCCACCCGCCTCCAGATTTTGCCTAGCCCTGGTTTGCTTTTCGCTGTTCACTTGAACCCATGATCGGACTCGCCACCAACATCACTCCGCCGCGCGAAGCGGGGGTGGTTTACACCCAGCCGTGGATGGTGGAGTGGATTCTGGATTTGGCGGGTTACGTGCCCGAGCAGCGGTTGGCGGAACGGGTGGCGATGGAGCCTTCGGCGGGCGACGGCGCGTTTCTGCGAGCGATGGTCCGGCGCTTGGTTGAATCCTGCGAACGGCACGGCACCCCTTTGGCCGAGGCCACGCGGGCGATCCAAGCCTTCGAAATCGATCCCGAGGCGGCGGAACGGGCGATCGAAGTGGTGCGCCAGACCTTGCGGGGATTACGGGTTTCCGAGCCCACCGCCAGCGACCTCGCCCGCCATTGGATCAAGACCGGCGATTTCCTCGAAGCCTCGCTGTGCTTTCCGGTCGCCGACTTCGTCCTCGGCAATCCGCCTTACATTCGCCTGGAGGAAATCCCCGCCGCCAAGGCCGCGATGTATCGCAACGGCTTCAGCGCGATGCGCGGCCGGGCCGACATCTACGTCGCCTTCTACCAAGCCGCCCTCCATCAGCTCAAACCCGGCGGCGTCTGCGCCTACATCTGCGCCGACCGCTGGATGCTCAACGACTACGGCAGCGCGTTGCGGGAGTTCATCACGCGGGAAGGTTACAACGTCCGCCACATCATCGAGGCCCATGACGTGCAAGCCTTCGAGACCGAAGTTTCCGCCTACCCCGCCGTCACGGTGATTGCCCGCGAGAAACAAGGTCCGGTGACCGTGGCTAAGGCCTTGCCCGGCATCGAAACGGCGGAAACCGCCGCCTTGATGCACGATCTAACCAGCGCGCGTTCGTCGTCCGTTCTACGGGTTGCCCGCTTCGACAATTGGTTTGAAGGCAACGAGCCATGGCCCTGCTCTTCACCCGAGGCGCTGAAGCTACTCAAGCACCTCGAAGCCACCTGCCTGCCGCTGGAATGCAAATCGACCGGCACCAAGATCGGCATCGGCGTGGCCACCGGTGCCGACCGGGTGTTCATCACCGCCACCAAGCCGCCGATCGAAGCGGATCGCCAGTTGCCCCTCGCCCTCGCCTCCGACCTGAAAGGCGGCAAGGTCGAATGGTCCGGCCACTACCTGGCGAATCCGTGGAACGAAAAGGGCCTCGTGAATCTGGATTCGTATCAAAGGTTCGAAGCCTACCTCGCGCCCCACTACGACCTGCTCGCCGGTCGCCACACCGCGAAGAAGGACAAACCGGGCAACTGGCACAAGACCATCGACCGGGTGAACCTTTCCCTTTTCCACAAGGAGAAGCTCTACATCGCAGACATCAAGGAGCGCTTGTTGCCCGCACTGGATCTCGGCGAAACCTACCCGCAGCACAACCTCTACTGGATCACTTCGGAGCAATGGGATCTCCGTGTGCTCGGCGGCTTGCTGATGTCGGCCGTCGGCGAATTTTTCATCCACTGCTACGGCGTCCGCATGCGCGGCGGCTACCTGCGCTTCCAAGCCCAATACCTCCGCCGCATCCGCGTGCCGGCGCCCGAGTTAATCTCCCCCGCCCTCGCCGCCAAGCTACGGTTTGCGTTTGAAAGCCAGGACCGCGAGCTGGCCACGAGCGCCGCGCTGGAGGCTTACGGCATTGACGCCTTGCCCAACGGTTAGGGACATTCGCCGCATGGCCCTCAACCTGGCGAACTATCAGAAGAAAGCGGCGGAATCGGTGAAAGCCTTCTGGGGCAACCGCGAGGCCGCACGCCAGAAGCAACTCGAAGCGGGTAAAGCAGACGCCGGCAGTCGTGGTGCGGTGACCGCAGGCAAGAACATGGACGGCTTCGTCGCGTTGATGATCGATTTGATCGAAGCCAACGGCTTGAAGGACGCTACCGTGATCCACAAAAGCGGCATTCCCCTCACCTTACCCGGTTATTTCCGTCCGACCAAACGCTGGGACATGCTGGTGCTGCGCGACAACCGCCTTATCGCTGCGCTGGAGCTGAAGTCGCAGGTCGGCTCGTTCGGCAACAACTTCAACAACCGCACTGAAGAAGCGATCGGCACCGCGCAGGACCTGTGGACCGCGTTTCGCGAAGGCTCATTCGGCGAGGCACCCCGGCCCTTCGTCGGCTGGCTGATGCTCGTGGAAGACGCGCCACGTTCCAGAACTCCCGTTCGCGATCGCAGCCCGCATTTCCCAGTGCGGGAAGAATTCCAAGGTGCTTCCTACATCGAGCGCTACAACCTACTCTGCAAGAAACTCGTCCAAGAGCAGCTCTATACCACAACCGCTGTGCTCGCGTCCCCGCAGTCGGCAGTCAAGACCGGCAACTTTTCCGACGTGAGTGAAATGACGAGCCTCAAAACTTTCGTCACCAGTTTCGCCGGCCACATCGCCGCGGAAGCGGCGCGGTAGCTCTCTGTTTCATCAGGAAACGTGAACGGGGTCGGTCCTCGCATTTCAGCATTCCGTTCTTCGTCCATGGGTCAGCTCCAAGCTTCGAACTTCCAGCTCGATCGCGAAACCGAGGAGGAGCCGGGCTAAGTCCCGGGGGTGAATCCGGCCCCAAACGCGGGCGGAGCAGGCCCGGGATCCGAGCTTTTCTCTCCCTTTCCTCCTGCCGCCACCGGCCACTCCGCGGTGGCTCACGACTCCCGCGGCCAGCGGAATTTCCGTTCCGCTTCGCGGATCGGCTGGTCGTTGATGCTGGCGTAGCGGCGGGCCATGTAGCCGTGCTCGTCGAACTCCCAGTTCTCGTTGCCGTGGCTGCGCCACCATTGGCCGTCCGCGTCGTGCCACTCGTATTCGAAGCGCACGGCGATGCGGTTGCCGGTGAAGGCCCACAAGGTTTTCCGCAGCCGGTAGTCGAGCTCCCGCTCCCATTTCCGGGCGAGAAACGCCACGACCTCCTCGCGGCCGTGGAGAAAGTCCGTGCGGTTCCGCCACTCGGTGTCCTCCGTGTAGGCGAGGGAAACCCGCCGCGGGTCGCGGGTGTTCCACGCGTCTTCGGCGGCCTGGACTTTCTGGCGGGCGGTTTCTTCGGTGAAAGGCGGGAGTGGCGGACGGGGATTCATGTCGAGGGATGGAGTTGGGGCTCCGCGTTCGGCGATGCGCGGCGGGGACGCCCCCATCCTCGATCCACGAAACCGGCCTCCCTCAAGCGCCATTCGTGCCAGTCCCGGGCGACGTTCGTGATCAGGATGGTCCTCACTTTCTCCCGCGCCATCGGGCTCGCTCCTCGCATTTCAGCATTCCGCTCCCGCTCTTCGTCCATGGGTCAGCCAAGCTTCGAACATTCCGCTCGATCGCGAACCCGACGCCATTCGGGACCGCCTTGCATTCCGCCCACCGTTGGACAGGCGGCATGACCTGCGTTACCGGTGGAGGATGCGCGGAATGCGAAAGTTTCCGGCAGTTCGTGAACCCAACTCGAAAACCATGAAAAACCACCTGGTTACCGCAGCCCTGGCTTCGTTGTGCTTTTCTTACGTCTCATGCGAAGAGAAACACACCGTGGTCAATCCGCCTGAGAAGCACGAGACGACCATCGTCACGCCGCCTTCCAGCACGACCGAGAAAAAGACCGAGACCCAAACGACCATCACTCCCGGCGGCACCACCACCGAGAAGAAGGAAACGATCGAGAAGAAATGAGCCCCTCATTGCTTCCGTGTGCACAAGCCGGGCGCGTTCGAAAACGCGGCCGGTTTTTTTCTGGTCCGGCCTCATGAGGGGGAACCTTCGGCCTCGGCGGGCCTGTCTCGGACCTGACGGGATCGCGACGTGGAGCGAGCATTACTTGCTGGACGAGCTGGCGCGCGACCCGAACAACAGGATGCGCAAATATCGTGCGGCTTTCGCTTCCCCGCCATTCGCCGCCTGCCCGCGCCGCCGAACCGCACTCGTTTCGCTTGGCAAAAATCGCCCGCCCGTTCTAAGCCCCGCGCGCGATGTTTTCTCACGAACCGATCGAATGGCCGGATGAGGTGGAGGCGGTGGTCGATCGTCTCGAGAGCGAAGCGGCCGAGCGGAAGCTCAGCCGCGAGGAGCGGGCGTTCATGGACGTCTACGAGACCGTGGCGGTGCTGGAGAGCGAGGACGGCTTGCACGGGTTCTGGCAGAGCGGGGTGAACCACCAGCGCGTGATCAACTCCTTCGAACTCGTCGGAGCCGCCACCCTGGTCGATCCCCTCAACGCCAGCCGCTGGTGCGAGACCCGCCCGGAGGACCGCCACGAATACAGCGAAACCGAGGAGGAATACCTCTGCACCATCGAGGAAGAACTCTTCGAGGGCATGGACGAGCTCGTCGACCTGATGCTCGCCTTCATCGAGGACGAGCTGGAATAAGCTGCCAGCCGGGCCGGACACGCGCGGGGCGGGGCTTTCAACGGTAGTAGCGCGGGCCGTAATAGCCGGGGCGGTAGGGCCCGTAGTAGACCGGACCGTAGTAGGGTCCGCGGTAGTGGTCGTGGTTGTGGCCGATCGCGTAGCCGAGCAACCCGGCCGCCGCGATGCCGGCAACCGCCAAGGCCGGATCGACCCCATAGCGTTGCGGTGGCGGCGCGCCCCCGTAGTCCGGCCCTTGCGGCATCATGCCGCCCTTCGAGTCCGAGTAGGCGGCTTGGTTGCGAGGCGGATAGGCGGGGTAGCAGCCCACGCTGGCAGCGATCAGCGCGGCCAGCAGCCCACCGCTGGCGACTCTTTGAAACGCGGCGTTCATTGGCCCTTCTCTCGGCGAGAACCCGGGCGTTTTCAACCGGAAAGGCGGTCGCCCGCAGCCACGGCAGGTTAGAGTGGCGGGATGTCGATCCATGCTCCGGAGCCGCAGCAAAGGAAACCCGGTGGCTCGCTGGTGAACTTCCTCATCCTGTTTCCGTTCACCCTCGCCTTGCTGGGCTGCGCCCCGCCGCTGGGGCGGAAGGCCTTGTCGTGGTTCTCCGCCGGCCTGGCCCTGCTGGTCTTCCTCGGCACCGTGAAGAACTGCTTCCTGGTCAAATCCTAGCGGGAGGAACCGCCCGTCCGCGTTTCGAGGATTCATCCCGGAGGGATCCCGGAAACGAGCCGGCGGCGCGAGCCGCCGGAGCGCGATCGCCGGTCCGGTGGTTTTCACCATCGGCTACCTTCCTCCATCCCTGCCGGGATGAAGCGCTTGCCTGTCAGCTCCCGGCCTCCGTTTCGCCTCGGCTGCCCGTGCAGCGGGCCAGCCAACGCATCCCTGGCAGCGCGGTCAGGCCGTGGGCGAAGACGCTGAGCAGCACCGTGGCCATCACCGCGGCGCGGGTGGCGGCTTCGCCGGGCAATTTGGCCTCCTCTTCCAAATAGACGAGGCCGAGCACGATCGAGGCGAGGCCGCGCGGGCCGAACCAACCCATGAAGGCGACGGTGCGGCGGTCGAGCCCCGCGCCGGCCAACGAGACGGCCACCGGCAGCATCCGCACGACCGTCAGGCTGGCCACGGCGTAGGCGAACGGCGCCACGCCGAGACTGCCGAAGTCCCGCCGGATCAGCAGTCCGAACAGGAAGAAGACCGCGAGGTTGAGCACCTGCCCCCATTCCTCGGTGAACTCGACGCTGTGTTTGCCGGCCTGCTTGAAGCTCACCTGCACCGCCAACCCGGCGACGAAGGCGGCGATGAACATGCTGGCACCAAGCGGCGGGGAAACCAGCAGGCAGAAGACCGGCAGCGCCACCACCGCGAGCTGCAGGAAGGATTCCGCGATCCAGCCGGCACGGTGGGCGGTTGCGATCAGCCAACCGCCGAGCAGGCCGATGCCGAGGCCGGCCACCACGCCGAGCCCGAGTTGCTCCCAGATGTAGCGGGCGAGGCTCGCCTCGCCTTCGCCGGCCACCGCCATCGCGATGAAGAACAGCAGGAAGGGCACCGACAGCCCGTCGTTGAGCCCGGCCTCGACATTGAGCGCCTGACGCACGCGCATCGGCACCAGCGGGCTGTTGACGATGACCTGGCCGAGCCCGGCGTCGGTCGGCGCGAGGATGGCGGAAAGGATGCCCGCCTCCCAGAAGCTGAGCTGCGGCAGGATCAGCTTCGCCGCCAGCGCGCCGAGTAGGATCGTCAGCAGCATGCCGACGCTCAGCAAACGCGCCGGCAGCGCGCGGATGTCGCCCAGCACCTCCAGGTCGGTGCGGCTGGCGTCGGTGAACAACAGCAGCACCAGCCCGATTTCCGCCAGATGCAGCAAGCCGGCGGAATCCAGATGAAGCCCTGCCGCCCCGATCGCCGGCCACAACAGGATCCCGGCCAGCGTGAACAGGATTGGCGCGGTGAGAACCGTCTTCTCCAGCCGTGCGGAAATCAGGCTCAGGGCGAACAACAGGCCGATGAAGAGGGCGAGCAACATGGCGGGACGGGCGGCTCATTCCCGGGAAACGACAACTTACCAAGAAAACCCCGAACTGTCTGTGCCTGAATCCGTTCGCCCACGACTCGGCGGCAGGACACCGCGCTCAGCCCTGCTCAACTGATGCCGTCAGCGCGGCTTCGGCGCGGGCCGACGGTCGCCAGCGGTTCGACGCGAAGCGCTCGTCCTTGGTGGCGTCCGGCAAATGGTGGCCGCGAGCCGGACGATGTCCTCGTATTCCTGCTCCGGCAGGGTGTCGAGGATCGCGAAGCGTTTCAGAGCCTCCAGCCGTGCCGATTCGTTGGGATGCCGGGGAAATGACATGGATGAAGGTGCGGGGTTTGCTGGAGGCGAAGCGATCGGGTGCCTTCCCGGCATGACTTCATCCGCCGGAACATCTCAGCCCATTAAAACGGCGGCCCGTTCCGAAAGAAAAAGTCCCGTCTGCGCCTATCCGACCCCGGCACATCACTTCTTGCAGCATGATCCCGCCTATCAGGCGAATGCGATCACGATCACGGCAGCCGTGAAGACGTGAACCCCATGGAAGGGGTGACCGGCCGCTTCCGGACACAATCCGCAGAGGCATCCTGGCGGGAGACCAAGAGTGGCAAGTGGATCTCCGACTGGACAACGAAACGACCATTTCGACCCACGCCATTTGGGAAGCAGCCGGCACGGCCGGACCAGCGCCAAAGCTCGATCCGGAATTGCCCGAATCCGGTTTCCCCAAACGCGGTGCCCGCAAATGAATGGGGCCCGGGAGCATTCAGGCCTGCCGGGGCTTTGGCAAAGAGAGGAAATTTTACACTCCGCTGACAATTTCCCCGCCAGCCTAACACACGGAATTGACGGAGCGGAGGCTTACTGGGGCCCGCGAGCAGGGAGGCGTATCGCACCGGGAGCCCTCGCCTGCCGCCCTTCAACTTCCAAACCTCACCCGCCATGATGACTCCGCCTCCTCACATTCAAGCCGCCATCTCCGCAGCCTGTGCCGCGGAAGACCAACGCATGATGCGGGCGCGTGAAGAGAAAGCACGCGATGCCCGCCGCACCGAGGCGAGCTCGCTCTTCTACCGGAAATCCTATCAACAGGCGATCCTCCTCGCCAAGCGCATCGGTTCCTCGCCCGACGCCTGTTACCGGCTGTGAGCTGGCGGACATCCATGATGAATCCCGGCCCGCCGGATTCAACGCACCGATCCAAACCGGATGACGAGGAAGGCAACCCCGGCGACCAGCGCGAGCTGGAGCCCCGCCCTGTCACCGCCCTCAGGAATGAGATATGTGAACGACCGGCATTAGACTTGCAGGAGCCACCGGCCGAGGAACAAGTTCCACGCCGGAAATCCTCCTCACATGAAATCCGTCCGTTCCCTCCTTCTTGTCTCCGCCGTGCTTCCGCTTGCGAGTTGCGTGAATTTCTACGAAGTGCCCGCCGGCATCCCCACCGCAACGGTGGAGAACACGAGCCAGAAGCACGACGCGTTCAAGGCGTCCGTTTTCCAAGTCGACACCGTCAACGGCAAAACCAGCCTAGCGAGCCCCATGACCACGCCCTACAGCGGCGGACCGGTAGTCATGACCGGGGATTCCCGCATCCAGATTCCAGCGAACCAGCCCGTCACCTTGGTGCTCTCGGGCGGCGACCAGTTCGCGGCGGATGGCCCGGCGCTCCTCTACAGCCTGGGCGGCAAGGTGGCCGCGCCCGCCAAGGAAACGCTCACTTTCACGCCGAAAATCAACGCCGTCTACGTCGTGAAAGGCCAGCTCGGCAAGGAAAGCTCGTCGGTCTGGCTCGAGGAACGCGCCACCGGCCGGCGGGTCCGATGAACCTCTGGCGGAACGACGGCTTGCCGGCATCCCGACGGACGGCCGTGGCGGGCTGATTTTCCAGGGTTGCATGCGGCTCACGCCCGCCGATGTTTCTCATCATGAAAAATCCCCCACTCGGCTTGATAAGCGTCAGAGCTCTTGCGGTGGCGGTGACCGACGAACCGCGCGCGAGGGAGTTCTATGGCAAAACCCTCGGCCTGCCGCCCGCCATCGAGGACGGCGTCAATTACGGTTTCCTGTTGGACAAGACCATCCTGATCCTCAAACCGGTGGACGACTGGTACGGCAGACCCTCCGGGGATCTGAACGCCCGCGTCACGCTGGAAGTGGAAAACGCCCGCGAAACCGAACAAGCCCTGCGCGCCGCGGGCGTCACCGTATCCGATCCGGTGGCCGACTATGACGGCCACCCGGTCGGGGCCTTCCTCGACAGCGAAGGGAACAAGATCTGGTTCTGCTCGAAGCGGTAAGGGACGGCTCACCATTTCTTATACGGCAGGAATTTGCCGTTCATCGTCACCACGACGCGGTCGCCTTTCGGATCCTCCTCCTTGTCGATCTCCAGCGTGAAGTCGATGGCGCTCATGATGCCGTCGCCGAACTTCTCGTGGATCAGTTCCTTGATGGTCGGGCCGTAGACGAGGTTGATCTCGTGGAAGCGGTAAAGCAGCGGATCGGAGGCCAGCTCCGCGGTGCCGACGCCCTTGGTCGGGAAGCGCGTCAGGGCTGTGGCGACGGTGGCTGGCAGCCCGAGGAAATCGCAAAGCGCGGCGGCCTCCGCCGAGGACAGGCTGTTCTGGCCGAGACAGGCGGAGGTCACGAAAACCTCGGACAGGCCGACGGCCGAAGCGATCTCCGCCCAGGTGCGATCCTTGGCGGTTTTGGCGAGAATGATGGCTTCGGTCATTTCGAGTTTCGTCATGGCGATGGGCGACTGGGGTTGGGTGGGCGGAGAACCAGCATGGCGGATACCAACGCGGGCGCGAAAACGCGCACGCCATCCATCCGCGAAAGAATTCAGGGTGCTGCGGAATCCCTCCCGCCGTTGATGACCAGCGCCGCCACGGGCCAAACCGCGAAGCCCGTAGGAGTGGAACTACCTGGGCAAGGGCCACTGATCCGGCGCGGGTGCTCCGCGCGCGCTCACTCCGCCAGGGCGGCCTCGATCCGTTCGAGCGCCCCCGTTTCCAACGGCCCGGCCGTGACGGTGCCGAACACCCGGCGGGATTCGCCTTGGCCGGCCGGCACCAGCTCCAGCCAGCTCGCGGCGTTGATTTTCAGGCGGACGATCGCGTCCCCGCCGGTGCGGGCGAACGCCCCGGCCAGCGTCTGAAACCGGGCCGCGTCGCCTTCGGCCAGCACCGCCCCGCCTTGATCGTTGAGAATGAAGAACCCACCGCGGAAACACTGCCGCAGGCCGCCGAGCGCGGCGCGGAGCGCGTCCGACAGCCCCGGTGCCGCGGATTCGTCGTCGGCGAAACCGACGAAATCCCCGCCGAACGAGGGATCGCCCGCCACCGCCGGAGCGGCCGACGGTTCGAGCAATTTCCCGGCCAAACGCGTCATCTCCGCGGCATCAAACCAAGCATCCATGGGGGTCATCCACGTTGAGTCGCCATACGGCCGCCCCGGCTGTCAAGCTTGCCCTGGACTTCCGCCCGCAGCGCTTCGAACACCGCCAGCGCGCCCCGGCCTTCCTCCATCGCGCCGATCGGCACCCCGCGGGCGCTCGCCCGGATGAACAACGGATGGCGCGGCACCGAGGTGTCGAACATCAGCTCGCCCGGCAGGATCTGCCGCATCGCCTTCGCCGCCTCGAGACTTTCCGGCACGTCGTGCTGCACCATCGTCAGCACCACGCCGAGCACCGCCAGACGCGGGTTCATCACCCGCAGCCGGTCAAGGCCTTCCAGCAGTTTCGGCACCGAGCGCACGCCGAGCGGCTCGGCCTGCTGCGGGATGATCACCGCATCGCCCGCCGCGATCACGTCGCCCGTCAGGCCGAACAGGCCCGCCGCGGTGTCGATGAGGCAAAGTTCGTAACCCTTCTCTTCCGCCGCCCGCAGGAACATCCGCAGCCGGGCGAGGTAGGAACCCGCCACGCCGCCGCCGGACTCGTAGTCGCTGGCCTGGCCATTGGCCACCAGCGCGAAGGTATCCATCCGCGTCGGCACGATCAACCGCTCCAGCGGAATCCCAGGATCGGCCAGGTAGTCGTAAATGCCGCTCAGCGTGCGGGACTGCTTGGTCAGCGAAAGGCCGACCGACCCCTGCGGGTCCGCGTCGATCAGCAGGGTTTTCACGCCCGCCCGGGCGAAGGCGTGGGCGAGGTTGATCGACAAGGTGGTCTTGCCCACCCCGCCCTTTTGACTGGAAACGACTAGATTGATCACGCCTTGGTAAATTCGGCAGCACCGTAGCTTCCGCTTGTGCAGGCGAAAGGATTTTCTTCAGGATGTGGGAAGCCCCCCCCATTGAAATGAGTTTCTCTCCACCAACGGGCCATCGCGCCTTGCTCGCCTTGGCGTGCGTTTGCGCCTTGCCCGCCGCCTCGTGCCATAAGAAGCGGAGTGCGGTCATGCCCGCGGTGCCCGCCGCCTTGCCCGCGCCCGAGCTGGAGCGGAACCAACTCGCGGGGGCCCCCTCGCCGTTGCTTCGCTCCCAGGCCGCCTCGCCCGTCCGCTGGCAACCGTGGTCGGCCGCCACGATGCAACGCGCCAAGGACGCCCGGCGGCTCGTCCTCGCCGTCATCGTGCGGCCGCAGCAAACCAGCCACCGGCAAATGCTCGCCGGCGTGGAAGCCGACGCCGTGATGGTCCGCGCGATCAACACGAACTACGTCCCGGTGCTCGTCGACGGCGAAGCGTGCCGCGAGATGGTCCAGCTCGCCGCCACCCTCTGCGGGGAAACCAAGCGGACGCTGCAGCTGCCCCTCTTCATCTGGTTCACCTCCGAGGGCAACCCTGTCGCCTGGGTGCCGGCCCCCGCCGACCACGCCGAGCTCCAGCTGCTTTTCCAGCAATCCCACGACGTCATGGCGCGGATGTGGGAAACCAGCCAGGAATACATCCTGCGCAACAGCGCGTCCGACCAGCAGGGGCGCCGCGCACGGCTGGCCGATTTCGCCCGGCCGTCGCCCCCCACCGCCCGGCCGGCCGACGACTGCCTGGCCGCCATCCGCCAGCTCGGCACGCTTTACGACCCCGTTTCCCACACGTTCGACAGCGCCGGCGGCATCTTCCCCGCCGCTTCGCTCACCCTGCTCTCGACCGCCGCGCTCGCGCCCGGCCTCGGCGATGAATTCCGCCACCGCGTGGAAGAAACCTCCGACTCGCTCTCCCGCGACCTCTCGACCAGCGCGATGATCGACCCGCTCGACGGCGGCATCCACGCCGCCCGGCGCGGCCCGTACTGGAACCTGCCGCTGCCCGACCGCGACTGTGTCACTCAGGCGCGCGCCGCCATCGCCCTGCTCCAAGCGTCCCGCGCGCCGGGCAACCCGCAGCTGATCGAACAAGCGCTCGCCGCCCTGCGTTTCGCGGAAACCCGCTACGCCACCCCGGACGGACTGTTCGCCCTCGGCTTGGAACCCCCGACGTCGCAGGAAGCCTGGCTCTGGAAACTGGAGGACCTCGAAGCCGCCCTGCCCACCGGCCAGGCCCGCCTGTGGGCCGCCCTGAGCGATTTGAAATCCGTCGGCAACCTGCCGATCGAGAGCGACCCGAAGCGCAACCTCCTGCGCTACAACAGCCTCGCCCTGCAACAACCGCTTGACCAGGTCGCGGCCAAGCTCGGCCTCTCGCCCGAAGACGCCCGGCGGGAGTTCGAATCCTCGCGCAAAGTCCTGCTCGAACGCCGCAACCAGCGCCTCAAGGCGGACAACACCGACCGCACGCCCCAGGCGGCCGCCAGTTTCCAGATGGTGTCCGCCTACGCCGCCGCCTACGCCACCACCGGCGACCCCGCCTTCCGCCAGCACGCCCGCGAGCTCTTCCAGCGCGCCCGCGAACGCTTCACCCGCGGCACCGATCTCACACTCTACGCCGCCGGCGGCCCCTCCGCCGACCCCGCCCGCGCCCACCACTACGGCACCGCCCTCCAGGCCGCGCTCGACCTCGCGGACGTCACGCTCGAACGCGAGCCCGCCGCCTGGGCCGCGCAGCTCGCCGCCCGCGCCAGCGAACGCTTCCTCAAGGACGGCATGCTGTTGGAAACCCCCGCGGAGCAAAACCTGACCGGGCTACCGCTCTCCAACCGCACCATCCAGTTCGACGAATCCACCGCCAGCCTGCTCGCCGCGGCTGACATCCGCCTGACCCGCCTCGGATTCGACACCCCGCCGGAACTGGCCGAAGCCACCCCGCTCGGCCAGAAAGCCCTCGATTTCCCGATCGTCCACAGCGACCTGCTGCTCGCCGCGCTGATCCGCCACCACGGCGTCGCCGTCACCGTCGCCGCCGACGCCCCCGCCGATTTCAAGGACGCCGTCGCCTGCCTGCCGCTGCGGATCGCGACCCGCCGCCTCGCCAGCCCGGAAGACCGCATTCCCGCCGCCTCGGTGCGCCTGCGCTTCGCCCACGGTGAAGAATGCAATGTCACCACCATGCAACAACTGCTGGCCGCGATCCAAGCTGGCGGCCCCCCACCCTGAGTGCTTAGTTGCGGGATCTAACTCCAAAAACCATGAAGTCCCGCACCCTGACCGCCCTTTCCGTCCTGGCCCTGCTCGGCGCCGCCCACGCCGACACGATCCGCCTGAAAAACGGCACCACCTACCAAGGCCGGGTGCTGAAGGAAGACGGCGAGCATTACGTGGTCGAGGTCCAGATCACCAAAAGCATCAAGGACGAGAAGCGCATCCCGAAAACGGACGTCGCCGAGATCGTCCGCGAGCAGCCCGACCAAAAAGCCTTCGCGGAGCTCTCCACTCTCGCGCCCGCGCCCGACCTGCTCGACTCCGCCGCCTATCAGGCCCGGATCGCCAAGCTCTACGGTTTCCTCAAGAGCTACCCGACCAGCCCCCACGCGGCCAAGGTCAAGAAAATGACGGCCGAGCTCGAAAGCGAGCAAACCGCGGTTGAAGCCGGCGGGGTGAAAATCAACGGCAAAATCATCTCCGCCGAAGCCCGCCAGGCCGACGCAGTGGAAATCGACGCCCGCGCGCTCGCCGCCTCGATCCGCAGCCTCGCCGATTCCAGCGCGCTGGTCCCCGCCCTGCGCAAGGCCACCGAACTGGAAAAGGACTTCGCCGGCACCGTCACCTTCCGCGAGTTCCGCCCCGAACTTCAGAAAATCGTCGCCACCTACCGCGCCCAGGCCGCCGCCGCCGCCGCGGACTACGCCGCCCGCGCGAAGGAGCGCGACAACGGCCTCACCCAGATGCAGCCCCGCGACCGCGCCGACACCGAGCGCGCCCTCGCCGAGCAATCCCAAGCCGTCAAAACCCGTTACAACGCGGACAAGCAGGCGGGCGTGAAATGGCTGGTGCCCGACCAGTGGGACAAGCCGGCGCTCGACGAGGCCGCCCGCTACGCCGATCAGGAATCGAAGCGCCTGGAAACCGCGAAACTCGACACCACCGCCGATGCGGGCAAAGCTTGGCGCGACGCATGGACCGCCATCCACGCGTCCCCCGTCGACCAGACGGCCGTCAGCAACGCCCTTTCCGCCGCCCGCTCCGCCAACCTGCCCAAGTCCTACCTCAGCCGGCTCGAAGACGAGGCCAAGGCCGCGGGCGTCAAACCGTAAGAGCCCCTTTTTCCATGTCCCGCCAAGCCACCCGCTCCCGCAAAACCGCCGAAACGCACATCGAGCTCAAGATCGACCTCGATGGCTCCGGCCAGTCGATGATCGCCACCGGCCTGCCGTTCTTCGACCACATGCTCACCGCATTCTCGAAACACGGCCTGTTCGACATCAACCTGAGCGTGGTCGGCGATCTCGAAGTGGACTCGCACCACACCGTCGAAGACACCGGCATCTGCATCGGCGACGCGATCCGCGACGCCCTCGGCAACAAGGAAGGCATCCGCCGCTACGGCTGCTCCTACCTGCCGATGGACGAAACGCTCGCCCGCGTCGTCGTCGACCTCAGCAACCGCCCGCACCTGGAGTTCCGCGCCCCGGCGAACACCGCCTCCGCGCCGAACCTGCCGTTCACCCTCGTCGAGGAATTCTGCCGCGCCGTGGCCTCCAACCTCCGCGCGAACATCCATGTCGAGCTGCTCTACGGCCGCGACGGCCACCACATCGCCGAGGCGATCTTCAAAGGTCTCGCCCGCGCCCTGCGCGAGGCCTGTGAGATCGATCCCCGCGTGAAAGGCATCCCCAGCACCAAGGACGCGCTCTGAGATCATGACCGTCGCACTCATCGACTACGGCGCCGGCAACCTCCGCAGCGTCGCCAACGCGCTCGGCGCCATCGGCATCACCCCGAAGATCGTTTCCGGCCCGGCCGACCTCGCCGGAGCCACCCACCTCGTCCTGCCCGGCGTCGGTTCGTTCGGCGACTGCATGGCGCAGCTCGCCGCGCGCGACCTCGTCGCCCCGCTGCGCGAGTGGGTCGACGCCGGCAAGCCCTACCTCGGCATCTGCCTCGGCTACCAGATCCTGTTCGAAGGTAGCGAGGAAACGCCCGGCGTCGCAGGCCTCGGCGCGCTCAAAGGCCAGGTCCGCCGCTTCCAGGAAGCGCCCGGCCTGAAAATCCCGCACATGGGCTGGAACTCGGTGGTCCCGCGCCAACCGGAAACCGGCTTCTGGAAAGGCCTCGGCCCCGAGCCCTATTTCTACTACGTCCACTCGTATTTCCCGGTGCCGGCCGACGACTCGGTCATCGCCGCGGAAACGACCTACGGCGGCGACACCTTCGCCGCCGCCGTCCAGCGCGGCCCGCTGCTCGCCGCCCAGTTCCACCCGGAGAAAAGCCAGGACGCCGGCCTCCGCCTGCTCGGCAACTTCTTCGGCCTCAAGCCTTAATCGCCACCGCGAATCAGGAAGATGGAGAATCAGGAAAGCAGGAATGACAGGAAGGTTCTCCAATCTTCTGTTTCCTGAAATTCCTGCCTTCCTCATTCCAAAAAAATCTTCGCAATGAGCAGAACCACGAAAGGCACTAAAGTTCACCAAAGGCTCTGATTTCGTGCCCCTTCGTGTGTTTCGTGGTTTCTGAAAATTCATCCGCCTCGCGGTTCCTTTTTCTCCTTCCGCCTCCCATGTCCGCCCGCACCGGCATCCTCCTCCTCGTCTCCGGCCCCTCCGGCTCCGGCAAAACCACCCTCTGCCGCCGCCTCGCCGAAGAACGCGAAGCCCGCTACTCGATTTCCTGCACCACCCGCGCGCCCCGCCCCGGCGAAACCGACGGCCGCGACTACCATTTCCTGACCCGCGACGAATTCGAGCGCCGCGTCGCCGCCGGCGAATTCCTCGAACACGCCGAGGTCCACGGCAACCGCTACGGCACGCTGAAATCCGAAGTTCTCGGCCACCTCGCCGCCGGCACCGACATCGTCATGGACATCGACGTCCAGGGTGCCGCCCAAGTCCGCGCCTGCGACGATGAGGCGATCCACGCCGCCCTCGTCGACCTCTTCGTCATGCCGCCGAGCGAGGAGGAACTGCGTGCCCGCCTCACCGGCCGCGGCACCGACAGCGACGACGTCATCGCCCTGCGCATGGCCAACTCGCTCGACGAGATGCGCCACTGGCCGGAATACACCTTTCGCCTCCTCTCCGGCACCCACGAGGACGACTACCTCCGCTTCAAAGCCCTGCTCCTCGCCGAGCGCCTCCGCGTCGCCCGCCTGGTCGGCTGATTCTTCGTTTAGGATTTGGAATTTAGAACTTAGAATTCCCCCCATGGTCATCCTCCTCGGCGTCACCGGTTCCATCGCCGCCTACAAGGCCGCCGACCTCGCGTCGCAGCTGGTCAAGGCCGGCCACGAGGTCCACGCCGTGATGACCCGCGCCGCTACCGAGTTCATCACCCCGCTGACCCTCCAGGTGCTCACCCGCAACCCGGTGCTCGTCACCCTCGAGGACGAAAAACAAAGCTGGAAACCCGGCCACATCGACCTCGCCGACCACGCCGACCTATTCCTCGTCGCCCCGGCCACCGCCAACGTCCTCGCCGAGTTCGCCCACGGCCTCGCGCCCGACTCGCTCACCTCCGTCTACCTCGCCCTGCCGCGCAGCACCCGCGTCCTGATCGCCCCGGCGATGAACGGCAAAATGTGGCTCCACCCGGCGACCCAGCGCAACGTCGCCCAGCTCAAGGCCGACGGCTGCGAGTTCGTCGACCCCGACACCGGCGACCTCGCCTGCGGCTACCAGGGCGTCGGCCGGCTCGCCCCGGTCGAGACCATCCTCGCCGCCGTCGACGCGTGAAAATCATCGTTTGACGCCGCGCGATCCGGCGCGATCCTTAGGTGGATCCATACCACTATCCCCCAAACCCTGCCCTTGGGCCGCAGCCAATGCGGCCCTTGTCGTTTCGCCTCGAGGCGTTCAAAAAAGCGCGCCCGACTGGATTCGAACCAGTGACCGTCCGCTTAGAAGGCGGATGCTCTATCCAACTGAGCTACGGGCGCGTTGAGGCGCGCAGGCTAGCAAGCCGGGCGGGGCGGCCGGAAGCCCAAAATCGCCCGGCGAAAAGCGCGCTCGCCCGGCTCCGGTCGGCGTGTTAGAGCGTGCGGTCATGAATCCCCCGCCGCCGATGCCACCGCCCGTCGCGACCCCGCAGGACGCCGAACACCTCAAGTTGCTGGCAATCTTCCATTACGTGCTCGGCGGGCTGGCGTTCCTCGCCTCGTTGATCGGCGTGCTCTACGTCGTGATGGGGCTGGCGATGTTCCGCCACCCCATGATGCACCAGCAGACCGCCCCACCCTTCCATCCGGGCATGGTGCTCGTCGTCGTGGGTCTGCTGGTCGCGTTGCTCTGCATCGCATTGGGCGTGTGCAAGATTCTCGCCGGCCGATGGATCACGGCGCGCAAGAACCGGACGTTCTGCCTGGTGATCGCCGGCATCGAGTGCCTCGGCTTCCCGCTCGGCACGGCGCTCGGCATCTTTTCGTTCGTCGTCCTGCTGCGGCCGTCGGTCGCCGCGATGTTCGAGCGGCCGCGGGACTGATCACGAGCCGGGTTTGAACGCGTAGCGGCGGTTTTCGACCGTCACGTCGGGCGGCACCTTCTCGGTTTCGAACCAGTCGTAGCCTTCCTTCAGGTTGTCCCAGAACGATTCCCACGGTTCGCCCGCCGCCCGCGCCATCCGCCCGGCGGTCATCCGGAACGGGAAGCAATGGACGCGGAAAAACGCCTGCCCGTTTTTCAACGCCGCGGCGCACAGCGTGTAGATCTCCTCGATCCGCCCGTCGGTCATGGCGAAGCAACCGACCGACACCTCGTTGCCGTGGACGAGGATGGCGGAACCGGTCCGCCCGAGCGCGCGGTCGTAGGCGTTCGGGTAACCGATGTTGAACGCCAGGTGGTTGTGGGTGTTCGGCTGCAGGCGCGCGCGCGGCACCGAGTAAAACCCCTCGGGCGATTGGCCATCGCCCTCCGCCAGTTTCGGCCCGAGCGCGCCGCCCCACGCGGCGACCTGCCAGACACGGAACAGCTCGTAGCGCCCTGTTTCTCGACGGCGGACCCACACCTCCAGCTGTTGTTCCTCTTTGAAAATGCGCACGAACACCGGATCGCCGAACACCAGCCCGCGCCCGGCCAGCTCGCCCGCCAGCGCCTCGCGGGTCCGGGCCGCCGCCAGCGCTACCTTCACCTGCGGCGGCACGCGCGGCGCGGTCGGCAGCAGCGAGACGAGCACCGGCGGTTCGGACTCCAGCTCGGCGAAAAACGGCTGCGGTTCGCCCTCCCCGGGCAGCCTTCCGAAGCCAACACCCGGGACATCCTGCGCCGCCGCCCGCGGGCCGTCGCCCGCCAGCGCGAGGCACAACAACGGCATCCAACCGACGCGCATGGCACGTGTCAAAATCGACCCGTTCGCCCGCCCGCGCAAGGCGGCGAAAGCGCGTCAGCGGCCCGCTTTGAAGACGTATCGACCGCCCTCGACCGCCACCTCCGGCGGCACCTTTTCCCGCTCGAACCAGTCGTAGCCCTCGCGGAGGTTTTGCCAGAATCCCTCCCACGGTTCGCCCGCCGCCTTCGCCATCCGCTCCGGCGTCATCCGGAACGGGAAGCAATGGACGCGGAAAAACGGCTGGCCGTTCTTCAGCGCCGCGTCGCACAGCGTGTAGATCTCCTCGATCTTCGCGTCGGTCATGGCGAAGCAGCCGATCGACACCTCGTTGCCGTGCACCATCAGGAACGACCCGGTCCGGCCGTGGGCGCGGTCGTAGTCGTTCGGGAAGCCAAGGTTGAACGCGAGGTGATAGGTCGAGTCCGGCTTCATCGCCCGCGGCGGGACGAGATAGAAGCCCTCCGGTGCCTGGAGATCGCCCTCCGCCAGCTTCGGCCCCAGCGAGCCGGACATCGCGACCACCGGATAGACGCGGAACAGCGCGTAGGCGCCGTCGTCCTTCCGCAGCCACAGTTCGAGCTGCCGTTCCTCTTTGAAAATGCGCAGAAACACCGGCGCGCCGAACGACAAGCCCCGCGCCGAAAGCGCGCTTTTCAACGCCGGCGTCACCCGCGCGGCGGCGGCCTCGGCGCGGTTTCCGGCGGGCGGTTCGGCGTTCACGCGGCCGACGTAGCGCAGCGCGACGTGGGCCGCCAGCCCGCAAACCACGGCCGCGCCCGCCATGGCGAGCAAACGCGGCATCGGTGGCTTGCGGAAAAGCATCCCTCTCCCTAGACCATGTGGCATGGAACCGGCAATCGGCATCATCGGCGGCAGCGGGCTTTATCAACTCGACGGCTTCAAGCTGACCGAGGAGCGCTACGTTCCCACGCCCTTCGGCGATCCCTCGGACCGGCTCGTCGGCGGCACCTTCGCCGGGCGGCAGATCTGGTTCCTCCCGCGCCACGGCCGCGGCCACCGGATCATGCCCACCGAGATCAACCACCGGGCGAACCTGTGGGCGCTGCGCAGCCTCAACGTCCGCTGGCTGATCTGCGTCACCGCCGTCGGCAGCTTGAAGGAGGAATACCGTCCGCGCGACATCGTCCTGCCCGACCAGTTTTTCGACCGCACCAGCCGCAGAGAGCACCACACGTTCTTCGGCCGCGGGATCGTCGCCCACGTCGCCTTCGCCGACCCGATCAGCGCCGGCCTGCGGACGATCCTGCGGGACGCCGCCGTCGGCCCGGGCAACCGCGTCCACAACGGCGGCACCTACGTCAACATGGACGGCCCGGCGTTCTCGACCCGCGCCGAAAGCCGGGCGAACCGCCAGCTCGGCTTCGACATCATCGGCATGACCAACCTGCCCGAGGCCAAGCTCGCCCGCGAGGCCGAGATCGCGCTGGCGACCCTCGCCATGGTCACCGATTACGACTGTTGGAAAACCGACGAGGAGCCGGTCACCGCCGAAACCGTGATCGGCCACGTCCACGCCAACGTCGCCGCCGCGATGCGCGTCCTCGCCGCCGCCATCCCCCGCATCCCGGCGACGCCGGACTGGCCGGAGCACCGCTCGCTCGAAGGCGCGCTCATGACCCCGCGCGAGCTCTGGCCGGAGCCCGTCGCCGCCGAGCTGAGCCCGCTGCTCGGCCGCTTCCTGTGAGCCCCACGGCGGCAAAACGGGACGTGACATTGCGGGGGGCGGACCGATATTGCTCCCCTCGCCCGCCCATGCGCCCCGAACTTTCCCGCCACATGAAACGGTTCTGCTCCACCCTGGCTCTCGCGCTGCTCGGCGTTTCGCTCGGCAGTTGCTCACCGGCCGCACCGCTGGCGATGGGACCCGCCTCCGGGGTGAAAACCACAACGAACACGAACTACCGCACGCCGCCGGTCAAAGGCGCGGTGCCGCGCAATCCGGACGCGCCGTTCTCCAACCAGTTCGGCCAAGGCGCGGGCGTCACCTTCACCCGCGTGCCGGTCGCCGGCCCCTACATCGCCATCACCTTCGACGACGGCCCGCACGCCACCTTCACCCCGCGCCTGCTCGACATGCTGCGCGAGCGCAACATCAAGGCGACTTTCTTCGTTTGCGGCAACAACTGCGAGCTCTACCCGAACATCCTCCGCCGCATCGTCGCGGAGGGCCACGAGCTCGGCAACCACAGCTACAACCACCCGGTCCTCGCCAAGATGAGCGAGGAGCAGGTGCGCTCGCAGCTCAGCCGCACCCACCAGGCCGTGCTCAACGCCACCGGCGTGAACATGCGCTTGTTGCGCCCGCCCTACGGCGCGTTCACCCCGGCCCAGCGCGAGTGGGCGCTGCGCGAGTTCGGCTACCCGACGATCCTGTGGTCGGTCGACCCGCTCGACTGGAAAAAGCCCGGCTCGTCCGTGATCACCTCCCGCATCACCTCGCAGACCACCCAAGGCGGCATCATCCTCGCCCACGACATCCACGGCCAGACGATCGACGCCATGCCGGCCACCCTCGACGCGCTGCTGCGCAAAGGCTACCGCTTCGTCACCGTCTCGCAGCTGATCGCGATGAAAACGCAGGCCGCGCCGCAAAACCCGGCCGCCGCGCCTGCGGCGCCTGGCGCTCCCGCCCAAGCCGCCACCGCTCCCTGAGCCGCCGCCCGACGGATTTCGTCCCCCGGTTCCCCATCCATGCTGGGCGAGCGCTATTTCGCGACCCGTGACCGCCTCCGCGAGCTCATGCGCGGCATCGACGCGCTCGCGGCTGAAACCGGTGTCGACACCCCCGACGACGCCACGGCGGAAGCCGCGCCCCCGGACCTCGACGCGCCGTTCCAATTCCTCGTTTGCGGCGAGGTCAACGCCGGCAAATCCAGCCTGCTCAACGCGATCTTCGGCCACGAGCTGTGCGACACCGGCGACCTGCCCGACACCGGCCGGATCCGCCGTTATCGCCATGGCGCCACGCGCCGCCGCGAGGAAATCTCCCCGCAGCTGGAGGATCGCCACCACCCGGCGGAGTTCCTCAAAAACTTCCAGCTGATCGACACGCCCGGCGCCAATTCGTCCGCCCGCGGCAACCTCGACGCGATCGGCACGCTGCTGCCCGCCGCCGATCTCATCCTGTTCGTCTTTTCCATCGCCAACCCGTGGGAGGCGACCACCTGGGACCTGCTCGCCCGGCTCGACGACGACGCCTTCGACCGCGCGGCGATCATCGTGCAACAATGCGACCTGCGCGAACGCGGCCAGGTCGAAGTGATCCTCGGCCACCTGCGCGAGCTTTCGCTCAAACGCCTCGGTCGCCTGCTGCCGACCTTCGCCGTGTCCGCCCGCCGCGCGATGCTGGCGAAACGAGAACAGCCGCCGGCCTACGCGCCGTGGCAGGCCAGCGGCTTCGGCCCGCTCGAAGACCACATTTCCCGCCGCATCTGCCACTCGCCGCGCCGCCGCCGGATGCTCGACCACTGGCGGAAACGCTCCGCCCACACGCTCCAGCGGATCGAGGAGCGCACCGACGACACCCTGCGCGCGGTCAACCGCAGCGATCGCTTCCTCGCCGAAATCGAGCGCGAGATCGACGCGCTGCGCCAGGGCTTCGTGCTCCGTCTGCCGCGCCACCTCGCGGAGGTCACCGGCGTGTTCCAGCGCGAGGCCGCCTGGGTGGCGAAACGCCTGAACCGTCGGCTCGGCCCCGCCTCCACCCTGCTGCGCCTGTTCACCGGCGACCGCAGCGGCACCGAGATCGAAAACCTGTTCATCGCCCGCCTGCAGGTCGCCGTCGAAACCGTCGCCACCCAGGACGCCGGCGAAACCGTCGAAACCTGCCGCCGCCACCGCGCCGCCCTCGCCGCCCGCGTGAAGGAAGAGATCGGCGTGGAACTGGGCGAATCGACCGAGCTCGAAGCCATCCTCGGCCCGGCGAAAGACCGCTTCATCGAACGCCTCGGCCGCGCCGCCCGTTCCGGTATCGGCGGGCTGAAGGTGCGCCACGCGCTGGAAGTGGCGCTGCGCCAGCGCCGCACGCCGTTGAAAACGCTCGTCGCCTTCGCCCTGCTCGCCCTGACCGCCGCCGGCGTGACCGGCACGCTGAACATCCCTTTCGCCCCATGGGCGGCGCTCGGGCTCGCCGGCGTCTGCGGCGTCTTGTTCGCCCTCGGCAGCCTGCTCAGCCGGCGCGAGATCGTGGACGATTTCCGCGAGCGCCTGCTCGCCGCCTGCGGCGGCTTCGCCAGCGGCCTGCGCGGCGACTACGAGGAAGCGCTGCGCGTCTTCTTCCAGGACTACACCGCCTGCCTCGGCGAGGTGAAACGCCACCTCGCCCGGCAGAAGCTCGTGCTCGAACCACGCATGCAGCGGTGGAACGGCCTGTTCCTCGCGCTCAAGGCGGTCGAGCAGGAGCTTTGAAATGACAAGCCCCACGGGCGATCAAGCCCGTGGGACTTATCACAAAACCCGTCATGGTTCCGGCGGAGCGGGCGGCGGGCCATCCGGGCGCGGGCCCTCGTGACGCGGACCACGTTCGCCGCGCGGACGCAGGTCTCCGGCTTCGATGGCGGCCTTGCGCTCTTCCTCGCTCAGCTTGCCATCGCCGTCCTTGTCATACTTGGCGAGCAGTTCCTTCTTCTTGGCGGCGCGCATCGCTTCCCTCTCCGCGTCGCTCAGTTTGCCGTCCTTGTCGGTGTCGTATTTGGCGAGATTCTCCTTGTGACGGGCCTCCTTCATGGCGGCGCGTTCTTCCTCGCTCAGCTTGCCGTCGCCGTCCTTGTCGAACTTCTTGATTACCTCGGGCGGCGGCGGACCCTTCGGACCACGCGGGCCGGGCGGCGGACCGTCCTGGGCCATGGCGGAAACACCCGCCCCGAACAGAGCGGCCATCGTCAACATCGCGAGTTTCGTTTTCATATGGTTAGCGATTCTGGAGAGCGCTTGTTCGCCCTCGTGATTTCAGGAACCCGGGGCCGGAGAAAAGGTTGCGCGCCCGCCGAGGGAATGAGTTGCCACCCCGCCGACGGCTAGCTTGGATGCGTCGACCCATGGCCGAATCCCCGCCCGCCGCCGCGCCGTCGAAAGCGCGCACCTTTTTCCGCCGCACCGCCAGCACGCTCGGGCTGTGGGGTGTCGTCGCCGCGGCCTTCGCCAGCCAGAACGCCGTTGCCTATCTCGCGCTGATCCTCGCGCTGATCACGCTCTCGACCTTCGAGTATTTCCAGATGCTGCGGAGCGCCGGCGTGAAATGCTTCACCGGCTTCGGCCACGCGCTCTCGCTCGGCTATTCGGTCGCCCTCGCCGCCTGCTTCCTCGGCCGGAAAACCAGCCCGGACTTCGGCCTCGACGTGCCCGCCACCCTCGATGCCGCCGCGGTCGCCGCCGCCGCCATCGGCGCGTTCTGCCTCCAGCTCCGCCGCCCGATCCGCGGGCTGGAACCGCTGCAGGCGGTCGCCGCCAACCTGCTCGGCTTCGTTTACATCCCGTTCCTCTTCGGTTTCGCCGCCCGCCTCGTCTTCCTCGTCCCCGGCAGCGGCCAGGTCCCCGGCGCGCTGCTGCTGCTGTGGCTGATCGCGGTCACGAAATTCACCGACATGGGCGCCTACCTGACCGGCTCGCTGATCGGGAAACACAAGATGATCCCGCACGTCAGCCCGGGCAAAACCTGGGAAGGCTTCGGCGGCGCGCTCGCCTTCGCCCAGCTCGCCGGCTGCGGTCTTTACGCCCTGTTTCCCAACCAGCTCGCCATCCTCGGCGGCTGGCCGCACGTCGTCGCCCTCGGCGTGATCCTCGCCCTGCTCTCGGTCGTTGGCGACCTCGCCGAAAGCATCCTCAAGCGTAGCCTCGGCGCCAAGGACTCCGGCCGCATGCTGCCCGGTATCGGCGGCGCGCTCGACCTGATCGACAGCCTGTGCTTCACCGCGCCGGCCCTGTATTTCTACCTGAAATGGGCGCAACCCTGACCGCCGCCATGCCTTCCCCACGCAAACGCCGCGTCGCCCTCCTCGGCTCCACCGGCTCCATCGGCACCTCCACGCTCAAGGTCGCCCGCGAGCTCCCCGACCGCGTCGAAATCGTCGGCCTCGCCGCCGCCAACAACATCGCCAAGCTCGCCGAGCAGGCGCGCGAAACCGGCGTCCGCGACGTCGCGATTTACGACACGTCAAAGGAGGCCGAGCTCCGCGCCCTGCTGCCGGAAGGCGTCCGCATCCACACCGGCGCGGAAGGACTGGTGAAAATCGCCACGCTGGCCGAAGCCGATGTCGCGCTGATCGCCATCGTCGGCACCGCCGGCCTGCACCCGGCGCTCGCCGCGATCGAAGCCGGCAAGGACCTCGCCGTCGCCAGCAAGGAGATCCTCGTGATGGCGGGCGAAGCGGTCACCGAGGCCGCCGCCAAACACGGCGTCACCCTGCTGCCGGTCGACAGCGAGCACAACGCGATCTTCCAGTGCCTCGACGGCCACCGCGGCGGCGAAAAGGAAGTTTCCCGCCTCATTCTCACCGCGTCCGGCGGACCGTTCCGCACCTGGCCGGCCGAAGACCTGGCGAACGTCACCCCCGTCCAGGCTCTCAAGCACCCGACCTGGAACATGGGCCCGAAGATCACCATCGACTCGGCCACCTTGTTCAACAAAGGCCTCGAAATGATCGAAGCCCGCTGGCTGTTCGGCATTGGCATGGAGCGCATCGACGTCGTCGTCCACCCGCAGAGCATCATCCACTCGATGGTCGAGTTCGTCGATGGCTCGGTCCTCGCCCAGCTCAGCCGGACCGACATGTGCTTCCCGATCCAATACGCGCTCACCTGGCCGGACCGCGTCCCCGGCGGTCTGAAGCCGCTCGATTTCCCGGCCTTGGCGAAGCTCGAATTCGAAGCGCCGCGCGATGCCGACTTCCCGGCGCTCCAACTCGCCCGCCGCGCCGGCCTGACCGGTGGCACGCTGCCGGCCGTCTACAATGCCGCCAACGAAGTCGCGGTCGACGCCTTCCGCGCCGGCCGGCTTTCCTTCCCCGGCATTTGGGAAACCGTCACCCGCGTGATGGACGCCCACGAAACGATCCTCCACGCGCCGCTCGACACCCTCATCGCCGCCGACGCCTGGGCACGGGAGAAGGCGAAGGCCGTGATCGAACAAGCGACCGCGGCCGTCTGATCCTCGGACCGAACGCCTCCACCTCCCGCCTTGCCCTGTGGGCGGGGCTGGCTTCTACTCCCGCCATGCACGAACAAATCCTGCTCGCCCGCGAAGTGGACGCCATCCAGATCCCCAGCGGCGACACCATCACGCTGCCCGCCGGCACGGAGGTCTTCATCACCCAGCGACTCGGCGGCACCTACACGGTGGCCACCACCCAGGGTCTCGCCCGCATCTCCTCGAAGGACGCCGACGCCTTGGGCGTGGACCAGGAGGAGGAGAAGAAGAAGCAGGAGGAAGCCAACCGCCTCAAGGACGCCCCGCTCGAAGAGCAGGTCTGGGCCCAGCTCAAGGGCGTTTACGATCCGGAAATCCCGGTCGACATCGTCAACCTCGGCCTCGTCTACGACTGCGCGATCGAGAAGGAAGGCGACAAGACCGTGGTGAACGTGAAAATGACCCTCACCGCCCCCGGCTGCGGCATGGGCCCGGTGATCGCCGCCGATGCCCAGGCGAAAATCATGACCCTCGACGGCATCGACGACGCCCGCGTCGAACTCGTCTGGGACCCGGCCTGGAACCAGGACATGATCTCCGAAGAGGGCAAAATGAAGCTCGGCATGATCTGAGCCGACTTCGCGGTTCCAATTTCACGGGCGAATCGATGACCTCGGTTCGCCCGTTTTGTTTGAGGCCATCGCCGGACGGTTTCGCTGGACCTGCGAAACCAATTCATCGGGTAAGCAGCGAAACTGGAAACCACCACACTCGAAAACCTTCGAACGTTTGCTCCAGCGGCTTCGGAAGGTTCGAAATCACCGCGTCGTCAACGTAGGCGTGGATAATGTACTCTCCACCGTGGTAAGTCCCAATGCGCATATCGAAAATGGGCACCACGCTGCCGATCGCGAGACGACCTGCAGCTGCATAAGCGAACCCGATGCCTTCGCGCTGACAGTCATTCCACGCAAGAAGCGTGGCTCGGCGCTGCGAGTCTGATAGGGCAAGCCACTCGTCGTACGTGCGCGGCTTGGGCGGCAGGTCCATTTGATTCGCCCGATTACTTAGCAAAAGGCACTCACTTCACCGTCCCGTCGATGTAGGCGATGATCGCCGGGATCGCCTGTTCGAGCACCTCGGCGGTGTGCTCGTAGGCGCGTTTGCCCTGGCCGATCGGGTCCGGCACGTCGATGCCGATGCCTTCGCCCGCGATGTCGGCGAACTCGCAGGTCAGGTAGAACTTGTCGCTGAAATCCGGGAAACGGGCCTCCAGCTGGGCGAGGTGGCCGCGGGTCATCGCGAACACGTGGGTCGCCTCGCGGACGAGAGTTTTGCTCACCGGGCGGCTGGAGAAGCCGTCGAGGTCCGCGCCGCGGCGGCGCAGCGCGGCGATCGTCTCGCGCGCGGCGGTGTCGCCCGGGCTGGCCGAGGTGCCGGCTGAGCCGACCGTGAAGTCCGCGCGGCCTTCCACGGCCTTGCGGAACAGGCCTTCGGCCATCGGACTGCGGCAGGTGTTTCCCGTGCAAACGAAGAGCACGCGTTTCTCGGCGGACATGGGCGCGGATCATGGACGCCCCAAGCCGCCGGAGTCAAACCTAGGAACGGGCCGGATCCGTTAGCTACCTCGCTTGAATTCAAAAACGCGAATCGAGCGAATCAGAAAGAGAAGTGTAAGCTTCCCCGTCTAGCCCTCATTTCAAAACCAGAGTCTCCGGGCGGTTGTTGGGTTGGGGTTGTTGTTGGCGGAAAAGGGTTGGCGGCAGATTACCGAGCGACTCGTGAGGGCGCTCTT